>ENA-OZLE01000005-OZLE01000005.1-human-gut-metagenome-genome-assembly--contig:-NODE-5-length-123489-cov-23.575401_pt1 | contig 123489 bp, 91 predicted proteins | sample MGYA00243858_ERZ653781 | MGnify/ENA primary metagenome ERZ653781 (study PRJEB26926, sample SAMN06164548) | human gut metagenome | biome: ENVO:00009003; feature: ENVO:2100002; material: ENVO:00002003... | reverse complement strand
TCATCAGCCAGAGCGGCACGGTAGAAGAGACGAGCCATTACTATCCTTTCGGCGGGGTATTTGCAAGTGCAGGCAATGTTCAGCCTTACAAGTACAACGGTAAGGAGCTTGATACGAAGAAGGGTTTGAATTGGTATGATTATGGGGCGAGGCATTATGATGCGGTGTTGGGAAGGTTTATAACGGTTGATGCTTTATATGACAAACATTTTAAAGTATCTCCTTATGTCTATTGTGGAAATGAGCCTGTCGGTCGCATTGATCCGGATGGAAATGATTGGCGCGTGCAAACCCATTATAATCGTGAAACGGATAAGATAGAATATAAAATTACGGTAAGAGCGGCTTTGATAAATAATTCTAATAATAAGGAGCTTGATATAAAGACTTTGGCTGGACAAATAGTAGAGCAAGTGAATGCCGCATATACGATTTCAGGTGATGACTTTGTTTCGACTATGGATATGCAATTGAGAACTGTCAACTCGGTGGATGATATAAAGGACACTGAACACGTTTTGCAGATTGTTGATCAAGATATGTTGACAAAAACGGATAAAAGTGTAGTTATGGCTGAGACTTATAAAAATAGTCTGGATGTGAAAATAGGAACGAAAGCGGTTTCTAATATGTTGAACAATGATGATAACCGGACTTTTGCTCACGAACTTGGTCATTCAGGAGGATTGGGGCATACAATGAATGTGGAAAACTTGATGACACAGAAAAAAGTTATTCAAGATTTTGATGGAGATTATCTTAAAGCAACTCAGTTAAACCGTTCTCAGATACAAACAGTCCGAGATAATTATATCCATAACAAGTTGAATAGGCATATTCCTAACTGGAGGCAAAAACTTAAAAGAAGGCAGTAATATGAAGACACGTATATTTATTTTTATAATCATACTTGCCATGCTGGTGGCGTGCATTGGTCATTTGGACTCAGAGAATGATTTCATGATTCGAGTAGGTACTGGTTTTAAGGAGCGTACCGGTAAAGATTATATCCAATGTTGGGTGAATGACAGCCTTGTTTTTAATGGACTGTATGTGAACAAGACGGATGACCAAATATTGGACTACCATGAAGATTGGCTTGGAATGGAAATCACCCGTTTCGATAAAAGCGGATATGATAGTTTAAAAATAAAGATACGTGTCACATCTCTGGATACGGTATTATATTGTGGAAAAAGGGTCATAGATAGTACGTTCCGATACCGGATTGATAATATTCCCAATATTGTAATTTCATGTAGCTCCAACGGTGGTATTTTGTTGTGGGATACTTTACGTACACCTGATTATTTTTGGCTCGAATATTGATATATTAAGAATCTCTGATTCTATAATCTAAACAATTCCCTGCTTATGTTGGATGTAAGCAGGGAATTTCATATAGGAGCATGCTGACTTGGAGCGGTACGCTTTCCGTTACCGGTACGACGTGACATCCACGGTCTATACCTTTACGGACAAGCCTGCCACGGTGACGCATACGCACACGGCAAGCGGGAAGGACAGCCGGACGGAAGCATACACTTACAGCTATGACCATGCGGACAGGCTCTCCAAGGTGGAGCATACATTGGGAGGGGCGAAGGTGACGCTTGCTGCCTATGCTTATGATAACCTTGGTCGTCTGCAATCGAAGTCGCTGCACGGCTCCGACGCGGACAGGCAGGCTTACGCCTATAATGTACGCGGCTGGCTGACGGGCATCAGCGGAACGAAGTTCACGCAGAATCTGTATTATAACACCGGCAACGGGCCTGCCAAGTATAACGGCAGCATCAGCAGCATGACGTGGAAGGCAGGAACGGCAAGCACCGTCCGCGGCTACAAGTCCACTTATGACGGACTGGACCGTCTGCTGAATGCTACTTATGGCGAGACAGCAGGCATCAGCACGAACGCCAACCGCTTTTCGGAGAACGTTACGGGGTATGACAAGAACGGCAATATCAAGGGATTGCAGCGTTATGGCCAGACTGGTGCTAGTGCCTACGGCCTGCTTGATAATCTGACTTTCACCCTGAACGGCAATCAGTTGAGCCGTGTGGAGGATGCCGTGAGTACCGCGGCATACGGTACAAACACTGCCTTTGTGAACGGTGCAAGCGCTGCAGGGGAGTATGCCTACGATGTCAATGGTAATTTAACGAAAGATTTGAATAAGGGAATTGCCGATATTCAATATAATGTATTAAATTTGCCCAGTACGGTATCGTTCAGTGATGGTAGCACGATTACCTATACTTATGGTGCTGACGGCACGAAACTGAGAACAGTCCATAAGATAGGTAGTACAACCACAACGACTGACTATTGCGGTAATGTGATCTATGAAAACGGTACTCAGAAGTTGTTACTCACAGAAGAGGGTTACATCAACCTGGCCGGTACCCAGCAGTATCATTACTATCTGAAGGACTATTAGGGTAACAACCGTGTAGTGATCAACCAGTCTGGCACTGTGGAGGAAACTAACCATTACTACCCTTTCGGTGGTGTATTTGCCACTGCAGGCAATACCCAGCCTTACAAGTATAACGGTAAGGAGTTTGATACGAAGAAGGGTTTGAATTGGTATGATTATGGGGCGAGACATTATGATACGGCGTTAGGAAGGTTTACGACTAATGACAGATTTGCTGAGAAGTATTATTCGATGTCTCCGTATCAGTACGGGGCGAATAGTCCGGTTGTTAATATTGATGTGAATGGAGATAGTATTAGAATTTGCACTGAAACTCAGTCCTTTGGTCACACATGGATTAGTGTTGGTGAAGGATCTAATATGACTGTTTATAGCTACGGACGATACAATGGAACTAATAAAGGGCCAGATAGAAGCTCTAATTCTTTAGGAAATGGTTCCGGTGTTCTTTTAAAGTTAATGGGGGATGAAGCAAAAGCTTACAATGACAAAAAAAGCAGCTGGTGGAATGTCTGTATTTGTAGTAACAGATGTGGCAGATGAAAAAGTTGCTAATATTTTAGACGAAAAGTTTAATTAATATGTCAACTACAATGCCAGATAATCCTAAAAGTGATTATTATAACAGTTCTTCTGCTCGTATTATTGATGAATATAAGCTGACAAGTAATAATTGTACAACAATGGTATCTGACGTGTTGAATAAAAGTGGGTCAAATGCTCTGAAAGGGACAAGGCTACAACAAACAAGTAATTTGGGAACATGGACTACTATTCCTATTGTCAACAGATTTGTTCTTCCAATATCAATGCAGAATCATTTAGTGAGAATATCCAAACCAGGAGGTGTAGTTTATAAAACAAGATAGATTATGAAATGGCTTAGAATTGTGTTTGTTGCCACATCAATAATTCTTTCATTATTAATTATATACGCAATTATTAATTGTGAAATTAGTTATAAATATGAGATTGAAAATCGATGTGGGGATAAGATTGATATCTTATGGGTTGAGGAGTGGCTAAAAGAAACGATTAAAGTGTGGAAGTTTTTTCTATGCTATGTAATCATTAATATCTTTTATTTAGTAGCTTCTCTTGTCAATAGCCGTAAATCTTCAAAAGAAAAATGCAGTTTATCATAAACAAACGCAGTCTCTTTTGTATTGATAATTAGGCCGTCTTGCCTTGATATGAATTGACTATTTTTATCGTTATCCTAACATCAGATATCCCATATCTTGCATGTTAGGATATTTTTTTGTCATATAACAGTCATACCATTTCTAATGTTGTAACTATCCTCCGTGCCGGGCTACACCCTTTTTTGCAGATGGCTATACCATCGCATAGAAAGGGTGTAGCCATCCGGAGTAAAAGGTGTAGCCTCGTGAAATGTGTCCTACGAATGCTTTTGGCGGGGATAATAGCGGCTTGCATAGAATCTGTGTTCCTTTGTCCGCGTCTTGTTTTTATACTGCTTCATCCGAAGAAGAAAAGGAAGCGCAAGAATCTACGGTGGCAGATAACATTACCCCGACAGTATAACATATCATATCCGACCATAAAAATCCATGCCCGAAGACCAATGCTCCGAGCGTGGTGTTTCGTATGGCATTCGCCCAATCGACCTGGTATAATTGGCTGATTTCTATGCAATAAGAAAACAGTAAGGAGATTGCGGCCACTTTGAGTATGGATGCCGAAGGGAAGAGAAAGCGTAATCCCCAATAAACCATAGCTGCCCAAAGTGTATCGCCAATATACTCTGCAATAAATTTAGGCAATGCATTGCCATACTTCCGGGAAGCAAGTCCTGCCAATATGATGACGAAAGTGACGGTTAAGTAAATCCAACGTTTGTATTTCACATCATGATGTTTTAGGTCCATTGCAAATTTATGGAAAATTGACAGATATGAGTGAGAAGGAAGAGCTTTTTCGTATTTTTTCCTATCGAACGGTCTGTGTAAGGCTATAAACAGAAAAGCAAATGAAGGGCAATACTATGACACGTATATGGCCAAAAATAACTATTGGTACAGCATGCATGAACTGAGCCGCATGGACGATGAAACAGGCGACCCCTTGCCGGGTGACCGGAGACTTGCACCTATTCCCGTCGGATTTACCGTTCGGAGCGGTGGCACCCAATGGCTGTTCGAGAACAGCGTCCGCACCACAAATCCGGAAGAACTTTGGAAATAAGACTCTCTTGTTTCAAATCTCCCCGAAATCATGTACCTTTGTGGCGATACCTAAAAAAGGGTGTGGCAAGATGATGAACAAGATAAATTCCGTATGCGTATATTGTGCTTCGAGCACAAAGATAGATTCCGTTTATTTCGATGCAGCCCGTGAGCTGGGCGCTTTGCTGGGGCAGCGGCAAATTCGCCTGATTAATGGTGCGGGAAATATGGGACTGATGTCCGCTGTGTCCGATGCGGCACTCCGGGCAGGGGGAGAGGTGACGGGCGTCATTCCCCGCTTCATGGTGGAGCAGGGATGGCATCACACCGGACTTACCCAACTCGTGGAAGTGGAAAGCATGCACGAACGGAAAAAGACAATGGCCGACTTGAGCAATGCCATCATTGCCCTGCCCGGTGGTTGCGGCACCCTGGAAGAACTGCTGGAAATCATCACTTGGAAGCAACTCGGACTGTATCTGAACCCGATTGTGATACTGAATGTCAAGAACTATTTCGACCCTCTGCTCGATATGCTCCGGCAGGCGGTGGACGAAAACTTCATGCGTACGCAGCACGGTGCCATCTGGCATGTGGCGCAGACACCGCAGGAAGCCGTGGAACTGATATATACCACTCCCTTGTGGGACGCCTCCATCCGTAAATTCGCTGCAATATGATAGGGCTGTTGATGGCTTGGGCAGTAGTGGGGATGGAGGGGATTCCTATTCCATATTCTCCGAGAATGGACGATGGCATCACCGTGGTCCTTTTGTGCTGTTTCTTTCTGTCGGCCTATGTCTTGTCACGCAGCCGCAAGTTCCTGCTGCAACTGGTGAAGGATTTCCTGCTTCATCGCGAACGTACCAGCATATTTGCCACTTCCACAGCCGCCGATATGCGCTATTTGCTGCTGCTCATCCTGCAGACTTGCATCCTTGCGGGTGTCTGTATCTTCAGCTACTTCAATGATATACAGCCGGAACTGGTACGTCATGTGTCGCCGGGGCTTCTGCTGGGGATTTACATCGGTGTGTGTCTCTTCTATTTGTGCTTGAAGTGGATGCTCTACTCTTTTCTGGGTTGGATTTTTTTTGACGAAAGTGTTACAACGCTATGGCTTGAGTCCTATTCTACGCTACTTTATTACTTGGGATTCGCCCTTTTCCCGTTTGCCCTGTTCGTAGTCTATTTTGATTTGAGTTTGCAGCTGACGATAATAATCGGATTGATTTTAGCCTTTTTTGCTAAAATATTGATGTTATACAAGTGGTTAAAGCTTTTTTGTAACAATTTATATGGCGGTTTGCTTTTAATTGTGTACTTTTGTGCCCTTGAAATCATGCCTTGTTTTGTGTTATATCAAGGTGTGATGCAGCTAAACAGTTATTTGATAATAAAATTTTAGGACGTTGAAAATTAAGAAAGTACTTGTGTCGCAGCCGAAACCGGCATCAGAGAAATCTCCTTACTACGACATCGCCGAGAAGTATGGTGTGAAAATAGATTTTCGCCCATTTATCAAAGTGGAGAGCCTTTCAGCGAAAGAGTTCAGACAACAGAAAATTTCGGTATTGGATCATACTGCCGTTATTTTTACTTCGCGTCATGCTATTGATCATTTCTTCCACTTGTGTACAGAATTGCGTGTGACAATTCCCGAAACAATGAAGTATTTCTGCGTGACGGAGGCCGTTGCTCTGTATATCCAAAAGTATGTGCAGTATCGTAAGCGTAAGATTTTCTTCGGAAACACCGGGAAGATTGACGATTTGATACCTTCCATTGTTAAGCATAAGACTGAAAAGTACTTGGTACCAATGTCGGATGTACACAATGATGACGTGAAGAATCTGCTGGATAAGAATAAGATTCAGCACACGGAAGCTGTCATGTACCGTACTGTCAGCAATGACTTTGCTGCAGATGAGGCTTTTGATTATGACATGCTGGTGTTCTTCAGTCCGGCAGGCATCAGTGCCTTGAAGAAGAATTTCCCTGATTTTGACCAGAAGGAAATCAAGATCGGAACATTCGGCTCTACCACTGCCCAGGCAGTCCGTGATGCCGGACTTCGTCTTGATCTGGAAGCTCCCAGCGTGCAGGCACCCTCAATGACGGCGGCGCTTGACATGTTTATCAAGGAGAATAATAAAGGAAAGTAAAAAGAGTTATGAGTTATAAGTTATGAGTGATTTGCTTATAGCTTGTAGGCATAACAATGGATTTATAAAATTGAGCTACAAGTGGTTGTGCTTTTATGTCGCCAGGTACTTGTAGCTCGTTTTTGTATCGCCCCATAACTTATCACTCATAACTCATAACTCATCACCCATCACTCATCACTCATAACTTATAACTCATCACCCCATGCCAAATACCTTGCGTAAGTCCGAACGGTTGGACAAGAAGAAAGTGATAGAGAAGATGTTTGCGGGCGGCTCACGCTCGTTTTCGGTTTTCCCTTTGCGTGTGGTGTATCTGCCGGTGGAGGAGCTGGAGGCACCCGTTTCCATTCTTGTAAGTGTTTCGAAACGCCGTTTCAAGCGGGCGGTGAAGCGCAACCGCGTGAAACGCCAGATACGTGAAGCCTACCGCATGAACAAACACGGACTGCTGGCCGTGCTGACGGAAAAAAAGTGCCGTCTGGCCGTGGCCTTCATCTATCTTTCGGACCAGTTGGTAGACTCTTCTGTCATTGAGGACCGTATGAAGACAGCTTTGGCACGCATTGCCGAGAAGGTAGCGGCAAATGCTGAAGCTGAGCAAACTCCGCAGGTGTCATGAAGCGTCTGCTTTCATATCTGCTGCTGCTTCCCATCTATTTCTATCAGAAGTGCATATCGCCCATGATAGGGCCTTCATGCCGTTTTACCCCCACTTGTTCGCAATATGCGGTGGAGGCCATCAAGAAACACGGACCTTTCAAGGGGTTTTGTCTGGCAGTCAGGCGCATTCTGCGCTGCCATCCCTGGGGAGGTTCCGGATATGATCCCGTTCCATGAATATTCCAGTTGACATACATACACACCGGCTTCCGCAAGTACCCGGAACTGCCATTGCAAATTGCTATCCCGAAACGTTCTCTCCACAGAGCGGCGGATGGTATTCGGTGGGGATACATCCCTGGCATATAGGTCGGAGTGGAGGTGAACACTCAGGAGTTGAAGGTGCTGTGGCTAGCAGGGTGTGCGGCCTGGAGGAGTTAGTGCGCCATCCCCAAGTACTTGCCGTGGGCGAAGCCGGGCTGGACAAGCTGGCAGATGCTCCGATGGATTTGCAGGTGGAAGTGTTCAGGTGCCAGGCATGTTTGGCAGAGGAAGTGGGAAAGCCGCTGGTGATTCATCTGGTGAAGGCGGTTGATGAACTGCTGAAGGTGAAGCGGGACTTGCGCCCGTCGAATCCGTGGATAATACATGGTTTCCGTGGCAAGGCGGCGCTGGTGGAGGAATATCTGAAACATGGCTTTTACCTTTCATTCGGGGAGAAATACCAGGAAGCAGCCTTGTGCCGGGTACCTGCCGACCGGCTGTTCATCGAAACGGATGAAAGCGAAGTTTCCATCGGGGAATTGTATGCACGCGCTGCCGAAGTGCGCGGCATCTCTCCCGAGGAGCTTGGAGAAACACTCCGGAGAAATGTCTGCAAAGTCTTTTTTAAACCCTAAGAGTTGTTTCTTCGAATAAAGAGTCGTATTTTTGCGCAGATTAAAATAGGAATCAAACAATTCATAGATAATCACTTAAATAATTAATCAGATAACTTAATCATTCGATGAATTTTGTAGAAGAATTAAGATGGCGTGGCATGCTCCACGATATGATGCCGGGTACGGAAGAACTTCTGGCTAAGGAACAAGTGACTGCATACATTGGTTTCGACCCTACTGCGGACTCTTTGCACATCGGGCACCTTTGCAGTGTGATGATTTTGCGTCACTTCCAGCGTTGCGGACACAAGCCGTTGGCACTGATTGGCGGTGCTACGGGTATGATTGGTGACCCTTCCGGAAAGTCTGCCGAACGCAATCTGCTTACGGAAGAGACGTTGCAGCGCAACCTGGCCGGTATGAAGGCCCAGCTCTCCAAGTTCCTGGATTTTGATTCGGATGCCCCCAACCGTGCCGAGTTGGTGAACAACTACGATTGGATGAAGAACTTCACTTTCCTCGATTTTGCCCGTGAAGTGGGTAAGCACATCACCGTGAACTATATGATGGCGAAAGATTCTGTAAAGAAGCGTCTGAACGGTGAGGCACGTGACGGTCTTTCCTTCACGGAATTCACCTACCAGCTGTTGCAGGGGTACGACTTTCTTCATCTGTATGAAACCAAAGGCTGCAAGCTCCAGATGGGTGGCAGCGACCAGTGGGGTAACATCACCACCGGTGCCGAACTGATTCGCCGTACGAACGGTGGGGAGGTATTTGCACTGACCAGCCCGCTGATTACGAAGGCCGACGGTGGCAAGTTCGGCAAGACAGAGTCCGGAAACATCTGGCTCGACCCGCGCTACACTTCTCCATATAAGTTCTACCAGTTCTGGCTGAACGTGAGCGACGAGGATGCCAAACGCTACATAAAGATATTCACTGCACTGTCCAAGGAAGAGATTGACGCTCTGACGGCCGAGCACGAGGCTGCTCCCCATTTGCGCGTCCTTCAGAAGTGCCTGGCGAAGGAAGTGACTATCATGGTTCACTCCGAAGAGGACTACAATGCCGCCGTGGATGCATCCAACATCTTGTTTGGCAATGCAACTTCCGATGCACTGAAGAAGTTGGACGAAGATACGCTGCTGGCTGTGTTCGAGGGTGTTCCCCAGTTCGAAATATCCCGTGACGCACTGGCTGCCGGTGTGAAGGCGGTTGATTTGTTCGTGGATAATGCTGCTGTATTCGCTTCCAAGGGCGAGATGCGCAAGCTGGTGCAAGGCGGTGGCGTTTCTCTGAACAAGGAGAAACTGGCTGCTTTCGACCAGGTGATTACGACAGCCGACCTGCTGGACGAGAAATACCTGTTGGTACAGCGCGGCAAGAAGAATTACTATCTGGTTATCGCTAAATAACGGTATACTGAGGAATAGTAATCAAGGAAATAATGCTTCGGCAATAAAAATAGCCCTGAAATATTTGCATATTTCGGGGCTTACTCTTATCTTTGCACCGCTTTTTAACAGAAAGCCCTATGTTTGGACTATGGTGTAATGGTAGCACAACAGGTTTTGGTTCTGTTTGTCCAGGTTCGAATCCTGGTAGTCCAACCACGATGCAGCCAATTGCAGCTAAAAACCCTCTAAAATCGCAAGTTTTAGAGGGTTTTTTTGTTGCTGCTCCGGCACAAGAGGTGGGGAAGTTGTCACACTAATTATCAGTACATAAGAACAAGCCCAAGAAAACAGGCTTCTTCATTCATACCCTCCCCAAAAATAGTACCGAATCCTGAAACCGCCTGCCTACATTTTCTTTTTTACGAATCTTTGAACGATATTGTTATATAATTGACACAAAATTGTACGGTTTCTCTGTTTTCTTTTGCTACATTTGCATCGTGTACGCAAACGATGTGTCTTTATAACCTATTAAACGTAATGCAATCGTGAAGACGAACTATGAAATCCGCTATGCTGTGCATCCCCGGAGATGTAAAAAGCTACGATACGAAAAGAATCCGTCGTGATTCCCTTGTAGCAATAGAAGAGCTGTTTTATAGAAGAGGCGTTTTCCCGAATTGAAGTTTTCATTGAGTATAAACAACTTGTGAATCGTACATAAATAGAATATCACTTATTTAAACTTAATAATTAATGTTATGAATCCGTATTTGAATTTTTCTTTGGAAGGTAAAGTGGCCCTTGTTACAGGTGCTTCTTATGGTATCGGTTTTGCTATCGCTTCAGCTTTTGCAGAGCAGGGAGCAACTATCTGTTTCAACGACATCAACCAGGAGCTGGTAGACAAAGGCTTGGCTGCCTATACTGAAAAGGGCATCAAGGCACGCGGTTATGTATGTGATGTGACAGACGAGCCTGCTGTTCAGGCTATGGTAGCCCAGATTGAGAAGGAAGTAGGCTCTGTTGATATTCTCGTGAACAATGCCGGCATTATCCGTCGCGTTCCTATGCACGAGATGGAGGCTGCCGATTTCCGTCGTGTAATCGATATTGACCTCAACGCTCCGTTCATCGTGTCAAAAGCTGTTCTGCCTGCCATGATGAAGAAGGGCCACGGTAAAATCATCAATATCTGCTCCATGATGTCCGAACTGGGCCGTGAGACTGTATCGGCATACGCTGCTGCCAAAGGTGGCTTGAAGATGCTGACCCGCAACATCTGCTCTGAATATGGTGAATACAACATCCAGTGTAATGGTATCGGCCCGGGCTACATCGCTACCCCACAGACTGCTCCGCTACGCGAAAAGCAGGCCGACGGCAGCCGCCATCCGTTCGACTCGTTCATCTGCGCCAAGACTCCGGCAGGCCGCTGGCTGGACCCGGAAGAACTTACCGGTCCCGCTGTGTTCCTGGCATCCGAAGCCTCTAATGCAGTAAACGGTCACGTCCTCTATGTAGACGGAGGTATCTTGGCTTACATCGGAAAGCAACCGAAATAAATTTGAAGGATAATTGAGAAGGTGATAAAGTGGCAGGATAAGGTCACTTGTCACCTTTTTCTTTTAGGCACGGATTACGCGAATTTCGCGGAAAAGATAAGGAAAATCCGTATAATCCGCGAAGTCCGTGCCTGAAAGAGAGTTATACAACTGATTAGGAAAAAGCAATGATTATATGAGAAACTTTCTTTTATTATGTATGGCGGCCCTCTGCTGTATTGCTTGCAACGACAGCAAGACAGTGACCGTTACGGTAACCAATCCGTTGGCGATGGACCGTTCCGATGAGATGGTAGAGGTGTCCATGACCGAAATCTCGAACCGTCTGAACCTGGCGGACACCGCACAGATTGTGGTGCTGAATGTCGAAGGGGAGCAAGTCCCCTATCAAGTGACCTACGATGACAAACTAATCTTCCCCGCTACGGTAGCCGCCAACGCATCGACTGCATATACCATCCAGGCAGGCACTCCCGTAGATGTGGAGGTAAGGGCTTGTGGGCGGCAGTATCCCGAACGTCTGGACGACATGGCCTGGGAGAACGACCTGGTGGGCTTCCGTGCCTACGGTCCTGCATTGCAGGCAAGGGGTGAGCGCGGTTTCGGCTACGACCTGTTCACGAAGCGCGGCACTGCTGCACCGGTGCTGGAAGACATGTATGCCAAGGAGCTGGATGCGGACTCATGGAAGCAGGTGAACGCACTGCGCAAGACCGACCCGAAGGCAGCTGAAGAGCTGGTGCGCACGTTCTCCTATCATATAGACCACGGTTATGGCATGGACTGCTATGCGGTAGGCCCCACACTGGGAGCCGGAGTGTCTGCGCTGATGGTGAATGATACCATTGTCTATCCGTGGTGCTACAAGACGCAGGAAGTGCTGGACAACGGCCCGTTGCGCTTCACGGTGAAGCTGGAGTTCACTCCGCTGACTGTGAAAGGCGATACTGCGGTGATAGAGACACGTCTGATTACGCTGGATGCCGGCTCCCATCTGAACCGTACAGCCGTTTCGTACAGCAACCTGAAAGAGGCTCTGCCCATTGTCACCGGTATTGTGCTGCACGAACCGGACGGTGCTGTGGTGGCTGATGCAGCAGGCGGCTATATGACGTATGTAGACCCCACTACCGGACCGGATAACGGCAAGATATTCATGGGTGCCGCTTTCCCTGCCGTGGTGAAGGAAGCCAAAACCGTACTTTTCCCCGTAGAGGAGAAAAAGATGCGTAACAATGCAGACGGCCATGTACTAGCTGTCAGCGACTATGAGCCGGGTGCCGACTACGTGTACTACTGGGGCTTTGCCTGGGACCGTGCGGACATCAAGACCGCCGAGGCTTGGAACCAATATATGGCGGCATTTGCACAGAAGGTGCGCAATCCGCTGACGGTGGAGGTGAAATAAAGCCTCTCCCCCGGCCCCTCCCCCGTAGGGAGGGGGGATTTGAGGTTATTCTTGTTTATTATTGGTTTAGAAACTGTTTTGTTTTTACATTATTCTTATATTCTATCATTTGCAAAACTATCTCTCTCCCCTCCCTACGGGGGAGGGGCCGGGGGAGAGGCTACAGCACTTTGAACTCATACCCCTCTTCCTTCAGAAAGTCGATGGCGCGCGGCAGTGCATATTGCAGGTTTCCGTTGCACCACGATTTCAGGGAGTCGTGGAAGGTGATGATGGAGCCGTTGCGGGCATAGCGCATTACGTTGGCAAGCACTTGCGGGCCGCGCAGCTTCTTACTGTAGTCGCGTGTCACGAGGTCCCACATCACAATCTTGTAGGTGCGTTTCAGCGTGAGGTACTGGTTGGCAAACATATGGCCGTGGGGCGGACGGAACAAGAGCGGGTAGAGTACTTTCTCTACATTGCAATTGATGTCTCCGCCCATTTCCATGAAAATCTTCGCCTGCTCGGTGTTTCCCAGATAATTCTTGGCCGTGTATTCAAAACCACGGATATGGTTGAAGGTGTGGTTGCCGATGCGGTGTCCGCGTTCAACGACCATCCGGAACTCGTCCGGGTGTTTCCGTATATTGTCACCTACCATGAAGAAAGTGCCCTTGATGCCATGCTTGTCCAGCAGGTCGAGCACCCAGGGAGTCACTTCGGGGATAGGACCATCATCGAAAGTCAGATAAACGGACTTCTCGTCGGGGTCCATTCGCCAAAGGGCGCCGGGATATAGCTTGCGGATAAACTCGGGAGGTTGTTCTATAAACATAATTAAAGTCTCAAACCTCCCCTCCCCCGTAGAGAGGGGAGGTTTGAGGATGGTTTTGTTAGTGAATACATTATAATCAAGACTTCTCTTATTATGGTTGAAGGCTCCTATAGGGAGGGGAGATGATAGCCGCTTCAATTCATCAACGAAACTATCTCAAGCCTCCCCTCCCTACGGGGGAGGGGTCGGGGGAGAGGCCCTTATTTCATTCTGTCCACATACATATTATACAACTCTTCCACTTTCGGCCCGTAGATTTCGGCGAGCTTGGAGTTGTACTTCTTCATGGCCTTCACCTCGGCATCGAGTACAGCCCAGTGGTATTCAAACTCACGGGTAGAAATCATGAAGCGGTTGTCGTCCAGGCTCAGATACCAGGTCAGGTACTCTACGGCTTTGTCGGCAAGGGCTTTCATCATCTCGTCCGCCTTGGCGGTGTCGCCAAGCTGGTAGTAGGCTTCGGCCATCTGTACGGCTCCGTTCTGCCAGTCATAAGGCACGTTGTAGGCGGGAATCACCTTTTCGGCATAGTTCAGGGCAGCTTTTGCCTTGTCCTTCTTGCCTTCGCGCATCAGCTGCTGCACGAGCTGCGAGAAGATGCGGCGGTGAGAGTGGCACATGCGCATGGCGTTCTCGTCGATGTAGATGCCCGGCTTGTCGATGCCGCCGAACTTGAATTTGTTCATCAGATTGTCGTACATCTTTTCGGAGTCTATCGTCACGCCCGTCTTGCCGGTGTCGAACGGAGTGAAGCGGTAGGCAAGACCTTCCTGAACAAAGTGGTTCTCCATGTTCAGCTGGTTCTCCCTGCCTACGCTGACGGCGATGTAGATGGGGCGTTCCCAGTTGGCCTCGCTCAGCATCTCGAGCATCATCAGCTCGCTCTTGTAGAGGGCGCGCTTGCCTTTCAGCGAGATGTGCATGTAGTCGGGGATTGAATCGCCCGGTATCATCATGCCGCTGCGGCGCACGGCTTCCTTGTCCACCTTGATGACGATGCTGTCGGTAGGAATCACCTTCAGGTCGTTGTCCTTGGGGGCGCGTATCCAGTGCTTCAGGATGTTCTTCAGCTCATACGGGTTGTCGCCGAATTCCTTCTTCACGTTTACCAGCGCTTCGGGATTACCGCCCAGTGCCTGCTTTTCGGCTTCGGCATAGAGCTGGTCGATGCTCTTCTTGTATTCCGGCTGGATGGGGATGTATTCGTTGGTGCCTTCCACGTACTCCATACGGTCCCACGTGATGGGGAGGGAAGGAGAGTCGTAGGCAGGACGCTTCATCTGGTCGATGTACCAGTCGGTCTGCAGGTACGAGAGGTTGCAGGTGCGGGCGTCGGTGCGGAAACCTTCGGTCTCCTGGTTGTACCAGAGGGGGAAGGTGTCGTTGTCGCCGTTGGTATAGATAATCGGGTTACCGCTTTCTTGCAGGGACATCAGGTAGTTCTGCCCGAAGTCGCGTGCCATGTAGCGGTCGCTGCGGTCGTGGTCGTCCCAGGTCTGGCTTGCCATCTGCACGGGGACAAGGAGACAGATTAATGAAAGAATTAAAGAATTAAGGAATGAAAGGGCTTCCTGCTTCTCTTTCGGCATCGCTTTCATTCTTTCATTATTCATTATTAATTTCTGCGTGGCATGAATCAGTCCTGCCACACCCATACCAATCCAGATGGCAAAGGCGTAGAACGAACCGGCGTAGGCGTAGTCGCGTTCGCGCGGCTGGCTCGGAGTCTGGTTCAGATAGAGCACGATGGCGATACCGGTCATGAAGAATAGGAAGAACACCACCCAGAATTGCTGGATGCCTTTCTGTCCGCGGTAGGCTTGCCACAGCAGGCCGATGATACCCAGCAGCAGCGGCAGGCAGTAGAAGACGTTGTGTCCCTTGTTGTCGCGCAACTCGGCTGGCAGCAGGCTCTGGTCGCCCACCAGCCAGTTGTCGATGAACGGGATACCGGTAATCCAGTTGCCGTGTTCAATTTCTCCGCTGCCTTGTATGTCGTTCTGGCGTCCGGCGAAGTTCCACATGAAGTAGCGCCAGTACATCCAGTTGAGCTGGTAGGAGAAGAAGAACTTGATGTTTTCCCACTGTGTGGGCATGTTTACCATAATCATGTTGCCGCATTTGTCATAGGGCACATCGTAACCCTTGATGTCCTGCCAGGCATGGTATTGTTGTGTGTGGGCACTGCTGTACATACGCGGAAACAGCATGTTCTGGGCGTATTCGTACTCAATGCGTCCGGGGATTTCGATGTACGAATCCTTTTCATCGGGTGTAGCTTTCTCCTTGCGGATGAACTTCGTGCCGTTGTACTTGATGCGCGGTTCGCAGTAACCGTCTTTCACGTCCAGCGCCACTTGCGAGGAGAAGGCAGGGCCATAGAACAACGGGCGTGTGCCATACTGCTCGCGTCCCAGGTATTCGCCCAGTGTGAAGATGTCCTCCGGAGAGTTCTGGTCCATCGGCGTGTTGGCGGTGGAGCGGATGACGATAAGTGCATACGAGGAATATCCGATGACAATCATCATGGTGCAGAGCAGCGAGGTGTTCAGCGTGCGTGCCGATACGCGGAATTTCTCTTTGACGGCTGCCTGCGTCTTCGGACGGAGGTAGAGCCACAATGCGGCAATGACAATGACACCGATAACTACCGAGCTGGTACCGTGTCCGTAGAACGGGATACCCAGCATGGCGATAGTGAGTATGAACGAGAGTGCCATACGTGCCTTGTTGCGTTCGGTATAGCTTTCGTAGATACCCCAGATGAGGCAGGCTGCCAACAGGATGATATATACGATGACACCCGTGTTGAAGGACATGCCCAGCGTGTTGACGAAGAGCAGTTCGAACCAGCCGCCCACTTTCACGATACCCGGCACGATGCCGTAGAGTACGGCTGCTACCAGTATGCCCGAAGCGAGCAATGCCAGCAGGGAGCCTCGGGCATTGGCGTTGGGTACTTTCTTGTAGTAGTATACCAGTACGATGGCGGGCAGGCAGAGCAGGTTCAGCAAGTGCACGCCGATACTCAGACCGGTCAGGTAGGCAATGAGAATCAGCCAGCGGTCACTGTGAGGCTCGTTGGCAACGTCCTCCCATTTCAGTATGAGCCAGAATACGACGGCAGTGAACAGTGAGGAGAAGGCATACACCTCGCCTTCCACAGCGCTGAACCAAAAGGTATCGCTGAACGTGTAGGCAAGTGCGCCTACCAGACCGCTACCCATGATGGTAACCATCTGGCCGCGTGTGATATTGTTTTCGTCTGTCACCACAAGTTTGCGTACCAGGTGCGTGATGCTCCAGAAAAGGAACAGGATACATGCGCCGCTCATCAGTGCGCTCATGTAGTTCACCATCTTGGCCACGGTGGAGGCATCGGAAGCAAATTGTGAGAACAGGTTGGCTACCAGCATGAAGAACGGTGCGCCGGGCGGGTGTCCTACTTCCAGCTTATAGCCGGTGGTGATGAACTCCGGGCAGTCCCAAAAGCTTGCAGTAGGTTCGATGGTCATGCAGTAGACCGTCGCTGCAATGAGGAAGGTAATCCAGCCTACAAGGTTGTTTACGGTTTTGTACTGTTTCATTCAGATGAAATTCGTTATAATTCAGTTTTGTTTTTTACAAGTTGTTTTGCCATCCGCTTAGTTAACGTATTGGCATATATGGGCGCAAATATAATGATTTCGCTTCTAAATAGGTGACAATAAGCAGCATTATTAGGATAGGTTAAGGGATTTGCTGCATCTATAGATGCAGCACGGTGGAAGTATAGATGCAACGCGGTGGATATATAGATGCAACAATGATGATTCTATAGAGGGAATATCCGGCCGATAAAGGGGATGCGGAAAGGAAGTATCCTCCTTGCTTGTCTAAATGAATCTTTCGTTTATAACCGAAAATCTAGCCTTTTTCGCAAACTTTTTAGGTTATGAACGAAAGAATGGATATACTTAGGAAGTACAATCTCTGGACAAGAGGAGATTTATATTTTCATCGACGAAGTGCAGCTCATCGAAGAATGGGAAAAGTCGGTCAATTCTTATTCGCAGGACTATACCGAGGAGTACGAGCTCTTTATCAGCGGCTCCAACTCACGGATGCTGTCCGGTGAGCTTGCCACGCTGCTTTCGGGGCGATACGTCCAATTTCCGGTATATCCCTTCAGCTATCAGGAGTATACAGAGATAAGGCATCTGGAACAGAACCGTGAGAGCTATATGGGCTATATGAATACGGGCGGAATCCCGGAACTTTTTGTCTTGCCCGAAAAGCAGGAGGTGCAGCGCAATTACTTGTCTGCCTTGAAGGACACCATCTTGCTGAAGGACATCATCCAACGCTACAGCATACGTGACCCCCGGCTGCTTGAGGACCTTTTTGCGTTTCTTGTAGGCAATGCCTCCAATTTAGTGTCCATCGGCAACATCGTGAACTATTTCAAGAGCCAAGGCCGGAAGACGAGCTATGATGCCGTGGCTGCCTACATAGGCTATATCGAAGACTCGTTCTTGGCGTATCGTTGTGAACGCTTTGACTTGCGCGGAAAGGAAATACTGTCCGGTACGGCGAAATATTACATCAACGACCTTGCCTTTAAGAATTTCCTCTATCCCGGAACAGCCTATGGTGTGGGTTATAAACTGGAGACTCTTGTCTATCTGGAGTTGCTTCGGGCGGGCTATGATGTCTATACAGGATGTGCTAAAGAAAAAGAGGTGGACTTCATCGCTCGGAAAGGTGACCGTACGATATATCTGCAATCCACCTACATGCTGGTAGATGAACAGACGGTGCGCCGTGAGTATGCTTCGTTGGAGGCGATACAAGATAATTATGAGAAACTGGTTGTCTCGCTTGATGACTTCTGCCTGCCGTCTCATGAAGGAATACGGCATGTGCGGGCGTGGGAACTGCATGGGTTGTTGTAAAAGGTGCTGAAAGACGGAAATATCCCTATAACCTTGACAAAAAGTAATGCTTTTCCCGGTTTTCCTGCCGCACTTGGTTTTATAGAAGAACGGATTTGGGATATATTGTGGATATTCAGCTCATAAAGATGCGTTCTTTTTGCATATTCTTCCGCTTTTGTGGGGCTTTTATGCAGAAATTGGCTGCACCTTTAAGCTAAAAAGAGTATACCGTTTTACTAAAAGGGGAGTTGTGTTTTAGTAAAACGGTTACTCTGTTTTAGTAAAACGTTCTTTTGCTTTTGCCTTTTCGGTGCATCGAGGCTTTCGGAGAGGTGATTCCGATTTATCGTAAGGACGTTCGTTTTGGTATAATGCTTATAACCTGACACTTACGGATTTTCGCTCTCGTATTTACTGCTGCGTGGGCAATGGGACGGAAATACGGGATTCTCGTGCGATAGAAAATACAAAGTGTCAGAATGACAAAATCATATTTATCTTCTGTAGGTATCAGCCTCAAAAATACTTTCCAATCTTTTTCTTGTTTTCATTCTTTATCGTTAAATTTGCCATCGAAGCAAGGAAGTGTCCTTAGCTTCAATGTTTTGTGAAATGATATTGTAAGAAGCGTTGTGCTTCATTCTTGTCTTTGAGAACCTGAGAAATTTTCGAAACTATACAAGAATGGCATGGACTGCTCCTGCGCTGGTTTCGGCGTGGGTCTGCTGTCTGTTCATTTGTATAGTGGGGTTTTCTCAGGACCTTCAAAGACGATGGATAGCACGCAGTTCCACGTTCTTTTTTTATATTCAGCAATACTCCCTCCTGAACCAAAGCTCGAATATCGGATCGGAGAAAGCATACTTGTTTCCTTCTTTCTCAATGAAATCACGTTCTGTCAGCATACGCTTGTTGCGTGTGATGGTCTGTGCACTGCCCAATTCATATTTCCGCACTACGGGGATGGAGTTGAAGCGGTATTCACCGTCGGCTACAGCACGAAGCATGGCAGTTTGGGCAGCAGTCAGGTTCTCGGTGTCGTTCATGAACATAGGCATGTTGGTGTCTATCAGTTGGCGGGTACGGATTTCGATAATCTCATCTGTCACTTTTTCAGACGTACCGCTCCAGATGAAATAGCACAACTGTTGCAAATACCACGAATGGCATTTCACGATGTCGCACAGTTGTTCTGCTTGCTGTTCGCTGATTTCTTTGTTCGTCCGGTGGAAGGCATTGACGATGAAGGGCACCCATTCCTCTTTCTTTATCTTTTGCAGGAACAGTACTTGTCCGAAGCGGTAGAAGGGGTTAGAAGAATTGTTGAAGATGTCCATCATCATATGCCGCTTGCTTCCGTAAAAGCAATAGGAAACTTGTTGCTGCTTCTGCCAGGCAGAGCGCATTTTTCCCTCCATACTTTTGTAGCCGGGTAGTAGTGCCAGTTGTTGGAACTCGTCGATGCAGACAATCAGGTGTATGCCTTTGGCAGCTGCTATCTTTTCGGGTAGTTCCAGTATCTCCATGACACTTTTTTCTTCCAGTTCCAATTTCAGGTCAAAGGAGAGGGTATCAGTTGGGTCGCTCTTCAATGTGATACTGGGAGAAACGGCTTTAAGAAACTGTTTCACATCTTCAAGCCTCTTTTCAAGGGTGGAGGCGGCGCAAGAAATGACTTCTCGCGCAAAGATGCGGTAGAATTCAGCTTCCGTTTTGATGCTGAATGCATCAATGAAGCAGACACGGATATGCTTGTCTTCTTGTGTCAGTTCGTCCATAGCTACTTTTACAAGCGACGATTTTCCCCATCGGCGCGGTGAAATAAGCATTACGTTGATGCCCGATCCAAGCAATTCTTTCAGTTGCTTTCGTTCTTCTACCCGATTGACGAAACTTTCTTTATCAACCAGTGTGCCGTATTGAAAAGGTGATTTCATAAGCTTTCTGTTCTTGATTTAATGACAAATATACAAATTATACATCAATGTATAATACATCTATGTATAATTTTGTTTGAGCACATGTGCAAAAACACCCACTTTTTGCACATGAAACGGAGAACGTGAGCAAAAAAGCCTTATTTTTGCTCACGTTATTGATTCCGAGTATAGTATTAAACACAAATATACCATGAAAAGTAAGACTCTTGCATTGATTCTATTATGCTGCGCCGCCTCGCTGGGCGCTAAAGTAAAACTGCCTGCACTGGTAGGCGACAACATGATACTGCAGCAGCAGACTGAAGTGAAACTGTGGGGAACGGCTGCACCGAAAGCCGAAGTACGCGTCACGCCTTCGTGGAACGGACAAACCTCCACTTGCCGTGCCGATAAGGACGGACGTTGGCTGCTTGCCGTGAAAACTCCGGCAGCAGGATACACGCCTTATGAGATAACCTTTGATGATGGAGAAAAAACTACGTTGACGAATGTCCTAATTGGTGAAGTATGGCTTGCTTCCGGTCAGAGTAATATGGAAATGCCCTTGAAAGGTTTTGCCGGCTGTTGCATCATGAATGGGGTGGATGATATCATAGCTTCTGCCGAAAATAAGGGTGTGCGCATGTTCACCGTTCCCAAGCATCAGACGTATGAACCGCAAACAGACTGCGAAGGTAGTTGGAACCTCTCCTCCATCGAGACCGCACCCGATTTCAGTGCAACAGCTTACTATTTCGCAACTTCACTGAGCCGTGCCCTCCGTATTCCCGTGGGTATCATCAGCAGTGCCTACGGTGGAGCCACTGTGGAAGGTTGGATAAGCCGGGAGTTGCTGGAAAACTATCCGGACATTTCCCTCAACCCCGATTCCATCGAACGCCTGCACCCCATGCACCGCCCCATGCTGATGTACAATGCCATGCTGAAGCCGCTTCAGAACTATACCATCAAAGGGTTCATCTGGTATCAGGGAGAGTCGAACGTAGGTCGCCATGAAACATATGCCGAACGCTTGGCCGACATGGTGCAGCTGTGGCGCAAAGAATGGGGACTGGGCGAATTGCCTTTCTACTTTGCCGAAATAGCGCCGTACGCCTATGGAGGTACCCAGCAAGAGAAAGCTGCCTACTTGCGCGAAGCGCAATTCCGTGCCCAAAGCCAGATTCCGAACAGTGCCATGATTTCTACCAACGACCTTGTGGAACCTTACGAGATATACAACATCCATCCCCGCAACAAGACGAAGGTGGGCCAACGTTTGAGTTATCTGGCATTGAACCTCACCTATGGATTGAAGCAGATACACTGTTTCGGCCCACAATATAAGTCATGGACCGCTAAAGGCAATGAAGCCTGGGTTTCTTTCGACCACCTGGAAATGGGTATCTGCCGTAACTATGACCTTCGTGGCTTCGAAGTGGCAGGCGAGGACCGTGTATTTCATCCTGCCGATAAAGTATGGCTGCACTGGCAGACGAATGAAGTGGTAATCTCTTCAGAAAAGGTATCCCATCCCGTCAGCGTGCGCTATTGTTTCCATGATTTCCAGATTGGTACGATGATCGGTGGGAATGAACTGCCTACCATTCCGTTCCGTACGGATAATTGGTGAAAGAGTGAAAAGTGTATAAACACTTTCATTATACTATAATATTAGGCGCGGGTTACGCGGAATCACACGGATGCAGTAAACTAAATCCGTGAAATCCGTGTAATCCGCGCCTAAAAGAAAACATCCAGAGGGTTTTGTTCCCCCCTCTGTCTTTCTTATTGTTTCAGCAACTGTTCTGCTGCAAGTACCAGGAACATATAGTGGGATGAACCTCCTCCCAGCACATACTCAGTTTGCTGCCAGAGGAACGGGAACGTGAGGAGTTCCGGGAAGTCGGGACGGATAAGCGCCGTGCCGGAAATGACCCCACCGGGAATGTACGACCAGTCTGCGCGGTTCAGTCCGTAGCCCACAGTGGCCGATTGTGCGCCGACACCCGAGGCGAAGGAAGCCTGGTTGGAGCCCGGGTGGCATCCGAGGATGAAGTTGAGGGCATTGAATACCGGTGCTTTCGGGAATATTTCCGGATAGGCGGTTGTCAGGAAGTAGTGCTGGAAGCCGAAACGCTGTATATCCCAGCCTGCACCCCAGATATGTGGACGGTAGGGAATGCCGTAAGGAGTCTCCTGCACTTGCTTGTTCAGTTCTTGTTTGTATCCGGTCAGAGCTTTGCGGAAAGCGGTGGAGAAAGCTTTGGCTTTCTTGTTCTTCATTTGTGCAAACTGTTTTTCCACACGTGCCGTGTACCAGCCGATGCGGCCTATCTGCTTGATGATGAGCTCTTTGTTGTCCAGAATGAAGTCCATATAGGGTTGTTCGCCCGTGGTGAGGTACAGTTCTACGGCTGCCTGCACTTTGGGGAACAAGGCTCTGTTGTTGCCGTTTCCGGTAGAAGCATATACTTTGCGGGCAATGTCGAGACAATGTACACTCAATGTATCATTGAAGCCTTTCAATACGCGTGATACGGCAGCAAGTTGGGCGGCTGTCGACAGTTCTCGTCCGGGGTTGTCCTCTGTAAATATCCAACGGTCGTCTTCATTACCGATTTTTCCGTCCGTCATGGCGGCGGCATCACCCAGAAGTACGTATTGGCGAAGGTCGTTGCAGATGATTCCCCGGTAGAGACGTCCCAGTGCCAGGTAGCCGTTGACTACCGTAAGGGCGCCGTTCTCTACTTGTTGCAGCAAGTCATTCTTACCGTCGGGCTGGTGGATTTCCGTCACACGGTTTATCTGGTCGATGGAAGTCACGTCGAGATTCGGGTGGAAAGCTTCGTAGGCCAGTGCCAGGATATAGGATTCTCCGGCTTGGGATTCGATGCGGAGGTCAAAGTCTCCGGCATCGTGCCAGCCGCCTATGTTCACTCCGGGAACCACTTCACCCGGTTTGAACTTGGACAGGCCCTCTTTCTGGTCGTAGCCGTCGATATGATTGTGTGCCGGTGCCATCTGGGCATCGTCCATGTGGCAGCAGTCGTGCCATACGCGGTATTTTTCGTTGACGCGCATGTGGCACATCTGTACGGGAAGGAAGTATTCCAGTACGGGTTGCCATACGCCACGGGCATATACGTCATTGTCGATGCGGAAGATGGGAGACACGGAGGTATTGTATTTAATCTTATAAAGCCCCGGTTCCTTTACATCTGTGAAGTTTACTTTCAGATAGTTATACCTCAAGAATTTACCCCAGTTGGCAGGAGTGACGTTCTTGACAACCTTTTCGCCGTCGGCATCAATGCGGATGATTTGTGCCGTTTCCTTTCTGTTGTCACGTATATCCATTTCGATGACGGCTTCCTTGTCCTGAGTGGGATGATAACCTATCTGTGAAGTCTGGATAACCGGCTGATACATCCAGTCGGCCACTACGTTCGGAGTGATAATCCATTTGACGGCACCTTTGGTGACACCCGGTTTTATGTTGCTGCGCAGTACGAACCAGCCGTTGTTGTGGTTCATACGCCCGTCAAACAGTTGCAGGTCACCGCTCAATGATTCGATGGTAACTTTGTTGTAAGGGTCATCGGGCCGGGAGGTGAACTTGGTTCCTTTGGCATAAGGTTCGCTGATGATGTCGTCTGCCACAATCGGGCTGTAACCTTTTCCTATCAGTTTGTTCATGTCTGCCAGCGATTTTTTGCCGTCATGGTAGTTTCCTGTATGCAGATAGTTGGGCTGGGTTGTCATCAGGGGGGAGTTGGGCTGTTGCGGGAAGATGCCGCTCTGACCGTCCATAATCCAGGGCTTGCCGAAGAGGGAACCCGGGAAGAATTCAAGGTTGAAGCCTACTTTTCCGATGAATTCCTGGGGAATGGGGCGGTCAAGATCTACGGTCACCTCTATGTTTTTACCTTTGCTTTCCACGTTTACCGTATATATAAGGTGGAGGTCCGGGTAAATCATCGGGTTGAATCCGGTGAGATGGCGTGAGGAGTCGGGATAGCACAGCGTGGCGGTGATGCTGTTGTCACCGAGCTTCCGGTCGAGCTGTTTCGGTACGGGTTGCCATTGTCCGGGCGTGGCTTCCAGGCGGATGTCTCCGTTTGTTGCCACACGGTGTCCGTTCATAATGATGCATACCCCTCCCTGGTGTCCTTCGGGATAGATGTCATCAAAAGCCATGACGTCGACTCCCTGGTTCTTGAAATAACCGGAGGATGTCAGCTTGAAGTCTTGCGCATGCAGCGTACTGCTGCCGCAAAGCAGTGCCAAGACTGATGCAAATAGGAAATGTTTCTTTCTCATAGTATCTATTTTTGAGTTACAAAATTTTCTACTAATATACGGACTAAAAAGGAAACGGATGGCTTTTGTTTGTAGCCAATAACGTTATGAAATGTGTCTTTTTCCTCTATTTTTATGATATTCATTGTTATATTTGTCAGACAATGGTGTTTGAACTGCCAGATACCAACGTTTGAGCTAATAGAAGCTGATGTCTGGTAAAACAAGGACTCAGTACCCAAAAACAGCCTTTATCGGAACCAATTGTATCCGTTGAAAAAGGATGGTAGTGAGTAGTGGCAACTTGTTTTTTTGTACATTTGCAATGTAACTATGATTAATTCCTTAAATCGCTATATTATGAAACGTATGTTTTCCGTTTTTTTGCTGATTACAGTATGGTTGCTGGTTACACCTTTCCTGCAAGCACAGTCACACGTAGACAAGGTTTTAAAAGATGAAATAACCTCGGACTTGAAAGAGAATATCCTCTCTTTTTGGGAAAGATACAGCGTAGACCCTTCCGGAGGCTTTTATGGTTCATTGGGACGTGACGGTGCCCCGATAGCGGATGCTCCCAAAGGTGGTGTACTGAATGCCCGCATCCTTTGGACTTTTTCAACCGCCTACCGGATGTATGGCGATACTGCCTACCGTAAATTGGCTGACAGGGCGCAACGGTATTTCATAGACCACTTCATTGATTCGCAGTATGGAGGCGTATATTGGCTGATAAAAGCAGACGGTACCCCGTTGGATACGAACAAGCAGACTTACGGCTGCTCTTATGCTATCTATGGGTTGTCCGAGCATTTCAGGGCAACGGGCAACAATGAAAGCCTGCAAAGAGCCATAGAGCTTTACCGGATAATGGAGAGCAAAGTCAAAGATCCCGTAAACGACGGTTATATAGAATCCTTTACCCGCGAATGGGGAACTCCCCAAAAGCTGGGGTATGACGGAGACGGCGTTGCTGCCAAAACAATGAATACCCATATCCACGTATTAGAGGCATACACGGCTTTATATAAAGTATGGAAGGATAACGGCCTTCGCAAGCGCCTTGCAAAAGTAATAGACTTGATAACAACCAAGCTGTACAACCCACAAACACATCACCTGATATCATACTGTGATTCAAACTGGAACAATCTGGATGACATCGACTCTTACGGACATGATATCGAAACTTCTTGGCTGCTGACGGAAGCTGCAGAGACTCTGGGTAATCCGGAGGTCATCGGGAAATGCAGGAAGGTAGCGTTAGAACTTGCAGACGCTTCCTTGAAAGAGGGTATCAACCCGATGGGAGCCATGATGTACGAACGGCATAAGGACAAAATCAGGAGAGATGCTTCTTGGTGGTGCCAGGCGGAAACTGTGGTAGGCTGTATCAATGCTTGGCAACTGACCGGTGAGCAATCTTATCTGGAGAGTGCCGTCCGTACCTGGAACTTCATCAAGTCACGGATGATAGACAAAGAGCATGGCGAATGGTTCAGAACCGTACTGGAGGATGGAACTCCGCGCTACAAGGAACCTAAAGCAAGTATGTGGAACTGTCCTTATCATAACAGCCGTATGGGATTTGAGATTGTTGCAAGACTGAAATGATAAACTTCGGGTCATCCCTACGTGTAGGAGCCTTGAAAGGAGATATGGAGATTACTGGAAAAGAGAAACAAGTCCCTCCCGTTTTCCATCGCGAAAGGGGCATGCAGGCAGTGACGACTACACTGCGCGGTGTAAAATTACCTTATTGTCAGGCGAATAACTCTAAAATTATATGTATCTTGCCCCGTCAGGGGAAAGTTGCCGTAATATAATGATGGCGAGGTACGTGAATTTACTGTTGTTGATACTGTTACGGGTGATTGTGTGTTTATAGGTAGCCGGAAGGAATGGAGGTATATAATGTGCTCTGTAGGCTATATAAATGTGTTTGAATATTTATTCGGCAACAATTTTACCCTTTCAAAGAAATATTTGGGACACTGCAGAGAATTGTAAATCTCTATATTTGCATTAATTGGATTCTATTTATTTCATAGTATATCAAAATGAAAAAAGTTCTATTTGCATTATGTGCGATTTTATGGTCAACAGTAGTGCTTGCCCAAGTACAGGCAAGAAGTAATGGTTTTGTCGTGACAGTCAAAGGGGTGGTTGTTAAGGTGGAGTTTTATACTCCCAATATTGTTAGAGTTTCGAAGACATTGGAGTCGGGCAATGTCAATCTGAGGAAAAGTCTGGCTGTGGTGCTTGAACCTACTCAGGTTGAAGTCAATGTTTCTCGGCAAAACGATATGGTAAAAGCTTCTTCTTCATTGTTGGAAGTTATTCTAGATTTAAATACGGGACGTGTCCAGTTCAGTAATCTGGATGGGAGTAAACTCTTGACCGAAAAAGACTACGGTGTCCAGTTGATGCCGTTGCAATATGTTCAGAGAATAAGGGAAAAGAAGGTGGAATCTCATGTTGCTGGTGAAGTTGTACCTACTCAAAGTGCTCCAGGACAAAATACTCCCGGTTTGGATAGAGGAAAGATGCGGACTATTGTTGAGAATACTTATGAAGTATCGCAATCATTTATTTTGGACGAGGATGAGGTTATTTACGGACTGGGCCAACAGCAGACTGGCAAGATGAATCAGCGGAACCAGCGGTTGGTTCTTGAACAAAATAACATGCAGATTGCTGTACCTTATTTCGCGTCTGTCAAAGGTTATGGTCTTTATTGGGATAATTATTCGATTACGACATTTGATGATACGCCTATGGGGACATCATTTAGATCAGAAGCTGGTGAAGCGATAGACTATTATTTTCTTTATGGTGGAAACGGAGATGCTACTGTAGCACTTTTGCGACAGCTTTCGGGACAAGCTCCTATGGTACCTTTATGGACTTTGGGCTTTTGGCAGTGTAAGGAAAGATATAAGTCGCAAGATGAGGTGGTAGAGGTTGCTGAAAAATATCGTAAATTGGGCGTACCGCTTGATGGGATAATTCAGGATTGGCGTTATTGGGGAGAGGATAATTCCTCTTGGAATGCGATTCAGTTTCTTAATCCAAATTTTTCCAGACCTCAAGAGATGTTTTCCAGTTTAAGGAAGATGAATGTGAAAATGATGATTTCTGTATGGCCGAGTTTTGGAAATGGAACGGAAATTTTCAAGGAACTTGATAAAAAGGGTGCATTATATCCTATGGTTTCTTCGCCCCGTGAGGCAAGAGTCTATGACGCTTTTAATCCGGAAGCTCGTGGGATAGTATGGGATTATATGAACAGGTATATGTTCCAGCTTGGTATGTCGGCATGGTGGATGGATGCTACAGAACCGGAATTTTATGGTGCCAAACAGTCTGATTTCAATTTTCAGACGAAAGAAGGGGCTTTAAGAAATGTCCGTAATATTTATCCTCTGTACACTAGTAAGGCTATTTGGGATAATCAGCGTGCTACCACCTTGGATAAACGTGTATATATATTGACTCGTTCGGCCTATATAGGTTCGCAACGTTATGGTGCCGGTTCATGGAGCGGTGATATCCGTGCAAGTTTTGATGTTTTCAAGAAACAGATTCCGGCAGGTTTGAATTTTTCGATATGTGGCATTCCTTATTGGAATACCGATATTGGTGCATGGCATCCCTATGGCAATGTTTATAATACGGCACATAAGGACCCTGCCTACCAGCAGCTTTATGTGCGTTGGTTTCAGTTTGCTACATTTAATCCGATGATGCGCTCGCATGGTACAGGTTCACCCCGTGAAATTTATCAGTTTGGTGAACGTGGGTATTGGGCTTTTGATGTGCAGGAACAATACATTAAGTTACGTTATTCACTGCTCCCTTATCTTTACTCTACGGCTTGGCAAGTTACTAAAAATGGTTATTCTTATTTGCGCCAACTTTCTATGGAAGCTCCTCATGATACATCAACCTATCAGATTTCTGATGAATTTATGTTTGGAAGTGCTTTCTTGGTTGCACCGGTTGTTGAAGAAGATGCTGTTTCGCGTAGTGTCTATTTGCCCGATAATACTAAGTGGATTGACTTTTGGACAGGACAGATTCTGGATGGCGGGCAAGTAGTGGAACGTGCCACTCCTATAGAGATTATTCCGGTATATGTTAAGGCCGGCTCTATCGTACCTTTCACTACCACTGAGGTACAATATGCCACAGAACGGAAATGGGATAAACTTGAACTTCGTATTTATCCGGGCGATAATGGGGAGTTTGTACTGTATGAAGATGAAAATGATAATTACAATTATGAGTCGGGAGCCTACAGTGAAATTCCTATTACATGGGATAATGAAAAACGTATTTTGACTATAGGTGATCGGAAAGGCCGTTTTGTAGGTATGGTTAAGAATCGGAAATTCATTGTGAATATAGCAGGTAGTTCTTCTTCAAAAATAGTTTGTTATAATGGGCGAGAATTAAGGATTGAATTTTGATTCTATCGTTTTTGAGGGGTGTATATTTTGTGCAAATGTGTATTTGTTTTGTTGCTTTATTATGGAGAAATGAACTATGAAACAAAAGCAGGCATAAAAATACTATTTTTTCTCCCTTATGTTTAATCTATGTTAAATAATTTTGTGAATGATATTTCATAGCTCTTTCTTGATGGAAAGAAGGGCTTTTGTTAAACCAAATTATTTAGTATTTATGAAAAATGTAAGGAAGTATTTAGGGCTTGTGTCCATGTCGTTGGTATGTGCCAGTCCTCTTGCGGCAATGGTTATACAACCGTTTGTAGGTGTTACCATTGTATAACAAAATGTCATTACAGTGAAAGGACAAGTGATGGATGAAAAAGGAGAGGCGATTATCGGTGCTAATGTCATTGTAGAGGGTACTGCCCAGGGAATGATTACTGATATGAATGGAAATTTTTCTTTTCAATGTCCTGTTGGGGCTATTCTAAAGGTTAGTTATATAGGCTATTTGTCACAAACAATTAAAGTTTCGGGAAATGCTGGTACATTGAAGGTCATTTTGAAAGAAGATGCAGAAACCTTGGACGAAGTGGTGGTTGTAGGTTATGGCATGGTTAAGAAGAGTGACCTTACAGGTTCGGTGGCTTCAGTGAACGTTGATGAAATGGCTAAGCGTAATCCGGTGAATATAGGTCAGGCATTGCAAGGTGCTGCTGCTGGAGTACAAGTCATGAGAAATGGCGGTGATCCTTCCGGAGAAACCACAATCCGAATTCGTGGTATCGGTACAGTCCAAGGTTCTGCCGATCCCCTTTATGTCATTGATGGTATTATCAGTAGTGCTTCTATGGTTAATCCTGCTGATATTGCTTCTATTGAAGTCTTGAAAGATGCCTCGGCAACTGCAATTTATGGTTCGCGTGCGGCAAATGGAGTGGTAATGATTACTACTAAACAAGGTGACAAGAACAAGAGTCGTATCAACTTTACTGCTAATTTATCGGTTCAGTCTGTAAACAATACGATAGATGTTGCTGATGCTGACTTGTTTACTTGGGGTGTTCGTCAGAGTAAAGCGGCGGATGGTAAGTCCTTGACCAATTTAGCTTGGGGAGAACAATATGCAGGGCAACTTCAAACTATAGACTGGCAGAAAGAAATGACACGGACTGCTTTGTCGCGTAATTATCGGTTATCGGCCTCCGGAGGCAGTAGCACTTCCAACTATATGGCTTCCATAGGTTATACAAAAAATGATGGTACCATTATCAATTCTTGGTATGAACGGATTACAGCCCGTGCTAATGCAGTCAGCAAAATTCGTGACTTTCTGACTGTTAATACTAATCTTGCGTATGTTCGTACTGGTAGTCACGGAGGTGGGAACATGCGGTCATATGCTTTGACGGTTCCAACTATGGACCATCTTGATGAAAACGGTAATTTGATGAATGTACCTATCAAATATCCTGACGGAAGTTATGGGGTACCTTTGCAAGAGATGAATGGGGATGTACCGAGAGGTAGTGACAATTTAGTGGCGAGAGCATACGATAATGACAGCAAGAATTTTACAGACCGGGTACAGATTGATTTTGGTTTGACAGTGGACTTTTTGAAAGGCTTAACATTCAAAACCACCAACAGTTACAATGTAACCAATAAAAGTTCTTGGGATTATTCACCTCGAAATGAACGTACCATTACTTCTGATGGTTTGGATACCTTTTCCATGGAAATGAGTCGTAGTAGTGATTGGAACAGTGAGAACTACTTTAATTATATTCTTGATACAAAGGGGCATCATATCAATGCTATGGTAGGACAATCATTCAATCAGTCGGTAGATGGATTTGAACTAAAAGGAAGCGCTAAGGATTTTCCTGCGGATAACTATCGTGACATCGCTTCTACATTGAATTCTACTACTAAAAACGTTGAAGGTGCTTTAAAAGTTAAAACTACCAGTCTTTCTTATTTCGGTCGTTTGATTTATTCTTATAAAGATAAGTATTTATTTATTGGTACAATCCGTCGTGACGGTTCTTCAGCTTTCGGACGTACAAATCGTTGGGGAACTTTTCCTTCAGCTTCGGTAGCTTGGCGACTGAATGAAGAATCTTTTATAAAGAATCTGAATATTTTCAGTAATTTGAAATTTCGTATTGGCTGGGGTAAAACTGGTAGTTCTTATGGTGACGGTTCTAAATCAATTGCCCAGATTTCAACAAGTAAGATGTATTATTATTGGTGGAATGGGGTAAATTACACAGAACAGATGGGAGCTGCCAAAGACAAGGAAATTGATACGAATCTTCATTGGGAAACGAATGAACAGACCAATTTGGGTATTGATATGGGATTTATGGACAATGCCTTGAATGTAACATTGGATTATTTTATACGTAATTCTTATGATTTGTTGCTGGATCGTAATATGCGTCCTTCTACAGGTTTTACTTCCATTTATACGAATGCCGGTAAAATCCAAAATAAAGGATTTGAATTTGCTGTGAATTATCGTAAGACTTTTGGTGACTGGTTTGTCAATGTGGGAGTGAATGGTTCTGCACTTAGGAATGAAGTAAAGGAAGTCGGTGATCCTATTTTTGCTACAGAGGCTTCGAAGGGATATGAATGGGACAACCATTCCATTATTAAGAATGGTTATGCCATAGGTTCGTTTTATGGCTATCGCGTAAAAGGAATTTTTCAAAATCAGGCCGAAATTGATGCTCTTAACAATGCGTCTTCCACTGGTAAATACCAATCCGGTTCTACACAACCCGGTGATTACTATTATTGGGATAAAGATGGCAATGGATATATCAATGCGGACGATAAGGATATAATAGGCAATGGATTTCCTAAACTGACTTATGGTATCTCTATTAATGCCAATTATCGTAAATGGGATTTTATGCTTTATGGTTATGGGGTTTACGGGCAAGATATTCTATCGTATTCGGCCATGAGTCTGTCTTCCATCCATAATTCAACGGGTGAATTCCAGAATTGCTTACAAGAATATATAAGTAATGCATGGACACCAGAGAATCACAGTACCAAATATGCCCGTATGACGGTTTCGGACAATAATAAGAATACACGTGTGTCTGATGCTTGGATTAAAAAAGGTGATTTCTTCAAACTTCAAAATATTCAGGTCGGTTATACCTTTGATTGGGGAATGAGAATCTATGGGAGCATTGAGAATTTATTCACGATTTCTTCCTATAATAAATACGGTGATCCGGAGATAGGTACGGGGAGATTGAATTTGGTGGGATATGATTCAGGCCGTTATCCCTATCAGAGAACTTATAGTGTGGGTATTAGTTTACAATTTTAAAAAATAAGAATATGAGAAAGAACAAAATATTATCTGTTATCGGTGGATTGGCAGCCTTTATATTTACTTCATGTGATGGTATATTTGATGTGGATTATTATACATTTTTGCCCGAAGATTATATATTTACCAATGAATCTACTATTGAGGAGGGGCTATTGGGATGTTACGAATTGCTTTATCCGAATAGTTTCGGAGGAAGTTCGTGGGGGTACGTCCTCATATGATGCTTGCGAACTTACCTACTTTAGATGTACAAGCTTCCGGATGGGATTTTAATTATTGCAAGTATGAGTGGACTGCTTCCGAGAGCCAGTTTCGTTATTCATGGAAGTGCTCGTATGCTGCTATCAGTCGTATAAACAGTCTGCTTGCGGGAATGGAGAGTGTCAAGGAATCCGTATTTAAGGAAGGGATAAAGGCGAAAAATGAAGTTATTGCTCAAGCCCGTGCCTTGCGTGCGTATAATTATATTTATTTAGGTAAGAACTTTGGACGTGTACCAATGTTGATGACCGGTGAAAACTACTCAACCTCTCCTGCCAAGCCTCGTCCTGAAACAGCTGATGAAATGTGGAAGCTCATTATTGAGGATTTGGAATATGCGACTGGTGTGCTTGATTGGCAACCGTTAAATGGCCAGTATGGGCGTATAACGAAAGGTATGTGTCTGGCCTATTTAGCTGAGGCTTATATGTATAATAATGATTATGATTCTGCCAAGCAAAGGTTGAAGCAGATTATTGATAGTAAGACTTATGAATTACTTCCTTGTTTTGCTTCAGTTCACGATATGGGAAATTATTGGTCGAAAGAAAGTGTTTGGGAACATTCCTTCTATAAATTCTCTACAATGACCAGTAGTGCGAGTAAACTTACTGATGCCTTGATTCAGATGGGTTACCGTTGTGCTTCTATGGAACATGCAGGTTATGGCTCATTCTGCTTGTCATGGGAGTTTTATAATTCGTTTGAACCGGGTGATAAACGAAAGCAGTATTCGTGTGTTGCATTGGGTGAAAACAATCCTTATACCGGTGAAGCTATAGGGGTTGATCCTGCTTATAATGCAGAGTTTGTAGGGACAGACCATAATCCGAATGTTTATACATTGAAATATTGGCGGGAACAGCATGGAGCCATGAAAAAAGATCATAACTATAATCCTTGTTCACTTACCATGAAACGATATGCAGGTGTATTGTTGGATTACGCAGAGTGCTGTTTCCGTACCAACGATGAGGCAACCGGTTGGGAAATAATCAAGCAGATTCGCAACAGGGCGTGGGGAAATCTGGAAACTGGGATGTCGGGTGAATATGTGTTTGGTTTTGAGGATCTTTCTTATGTAAGAGATGATTATAAACTTAATAAGGTAAAAGTAGAGGTACCTGATGCTAAGAGCTTCTATACCAGATATAAGGCAGAAAAAGGATATACGGCAGATGTATGGTTAGTGGCTCTGACGATTGAACGCCGTCATGAGTTCAACATTGAATTTGAATTGTGGTATGATTTATGTCGATCGGGAATGGCCGAACAGTTTATCAATTGCGAATATCCGATGAATGAAGGTTGGACGAAACGCGATTTTCCGTTCTATGACTACTACATGCTTTTTCCGATTCCTACGGATGAGATTTTGAATAATGATCTTATTAATGAAGAAGATCAGAATCCCGGATATTAAAAATAATAACCTATAAATTTTTAGTATATGAAACGATTGAGGTGTATTTGCATTTTACTGTTTTTGTTTAGTCTGGCTTATGCTCAGCAAGCAAAATATGTATTCTATTTTATTGGTGATGGAATGGGAGTAAATCAAGTGAATGGTACGGAAATGTATCTTGCGGAGCAGGAAGGCCGTATTGGAGTAAAACCATTGTTGTTTACTGCATTTCCCATTACGGGTTTTGCTACAACATTTTCTGCTTCCAATTCTGTTACTGATTCTTCGGCTGCGGGGACAGCTCTTGCCACCGGAAAAAAAACATATAATGGAGCTATTAGTATGGATAATGAAAGGAATGTCCTTCAAACTGTTGCTGAACAAGCGAAAGGGTCCGGTCGGAAAGTGGGCATAGCAACAAGTGTCAGCGTGGATCATGCAACTCCTGCTGTGTTTTATGCTCATCAACCGGATCGTAACATGTATTACGAAATAGCTCTCGATCTTCCAAAGGCTGGATTCGACTTTTATGCAGGTAGTGGCTTTTTGAAGCCTGCAACTTTTGCCAATGGGAAAGAAGCACCAACAGTTTTTCCTGTCTTTGAGGAGGCTGGATATGCGATAGCCAGAGGTCTGGATGATTTTAAAATAAAAGCTGCACAAGCCGGTAAGATGATTCTTATCCAGAAAGATGGTGCATCGCCTTCCAGTTTACCTTATGCTATCGACCGTAAGGAAGGGGATATGACATTGGCACAAATTACGGAAAGTGCCATCTCTTTCTTGACCAAGGACCGGGATAAAGGTTTCTTTTTAATGGTTGAAGGTGGGAAAATAGATCATGCCTGCCATGGTAATGACGCTGCTACTGCTTTTGAAGAGGTCATTGATATGGATAATGCGGTGAAAGTGGCTTATGAGTTTTACAAGAAACATCCGAAGGAAACTTTGATTGTTGTTACGGCTGACCATGAAACGGGTGGTATGGGTTTAGGGACTATCAAATACGAGTTGTCACTGAAATCTTTGGCTAGTCAGAAGCAATCTCAAGATGTCTTGTCGCGTTATATTACAAACTTGCGGAAAGATAAAAACAATAAAGTTTCTTGGGAGGATATACAATCATTATTGGCTGATAAAATGGGCTTCTGGAAGGAACTGCCATTATCTTGGGAGCAAGAAAGGATGTTGCGTGATGAATACGAACTTTCTTTTAGAAGAAGGAAAGCTGTTTTTGAAGAGACTCTTTATGCACGTACTGAACCTCTTGCTGCCGCAGCCAAGAAAGTGATGAACCAGATTGCCATGGTGGGGTGGACGAGTGTAAATCATACAGCTGGATATGTACCGGTTTTTGCTATAGGCATCGGTTCCGAACTGTTTAAAGGAAAGATGGACAATACGGAAATCCCGAAACGAATAGCGAAAGCTGCTGGATATAAATGACAATAGGTATGGAAAAGGCCATTCTAATTCAAATGATTGGAATGGCCTTATTTTTAGCTGTTATTTATTGAATAGAAATCAGTCGCAGACTCTCTGCCGGAACCTGAACCCTACTGTGGCTTGTATACATTGGTAAGATTGATTTCAGTATTCAGAGGTAAATTCTCAGAGGAACTGCCTACCCTGATGATGGCAGGACCTTCTTCGAAAGTCCAATCATGTTTCTTTTCGTCCCAATGGCACAACTGTTCCAGAGGTATGGAGATAGTAATTTCTTTACTTTCTCCGGCTTTTAGGGCTACTCGCTGGAAACCTTTCAGCTCGTGTGCCGGACGTTCGATGGCAGATTGAGGGCGTGTGATGTAGACTTGTGCTACTTCTTCCGCATTCATTTTTCCTATATTATCTAATGTGAAACTGACGTCCACTTGGCTTTTGTTGATTTTGGCTTGCAACGCTGAATATTGGAAATTTGCATAAGAGAGTCCATGGCCGAATGGATAAAGAGGAGATATATTCTTAGTGGCATACCAGCGATAACCCACAAAGATGTCTTCGGCATAATCAGCTTCGGCTTTTTGCTCTGCACGGAATTTATCTCTGTTTACGAGGTCTACGAATACATCGCGTGGCCTTTCTGGTTGTTGCTGAGGGTAAACCCCTAAATGATAGGCTGGCGAATCTTCCAGTTTTATAGGAAAAGTGAAAGGTAATTTCCCCGAAGGCGAAATTTTCCCGGACAGTACATCTGCTAAGGCATGTCCTCCCTCTGAGCCATTAAACCAAGATACTAGAATACTTGAAGAGTTTTTTTCTATTGTCTGCAAATCAACAGGACCACCAATTACCATTACCGAAACAATGTTTGGATTGGCTTTGGCTATGTTCTGTATTAATTCGTCCTGATGCGATGGTAAAGTGATGTTTTTGCGGTCAGAACCTTCTGTTTCCACTTCGCGGTTGTTGCCTCCGACAAAGATGACCAAGTCCGCCTCTTTGGCTAAGGCAATCGCTTCTTGAACCAGCCGTTCGCTTTTTTCTCTGATTTCTTTCTCTGATGAGGCTGTTTCGTTGCTGTTGCGCTTGTGCCGTGAGGAACGTTCCTGCGGCAGGTAACCTTGTGCATACTTGATTTTGACATTGGTTCCCTCATAAGCCTTCTGTAGCCCTTCCAAGGGTGTAATTTCATATAAAGCCTTGACACCGGCACCTACACCGCCCGTAGCCATATGTCGGACTGCATTGTCTCCGATGACGGCTATGTCCTTCACTTTTTCGGTGTTTATGGGCAGCAGTCCGGAGTTTTTGAGCAACACGATGCTTCTGGAAGCTACTTCATAGGCAATCTGCTGCTGGGCAGGCAGGGAAGTCATTTGGGTATTGGCTTCTTCTTTGGGAACAGCCGGGATAGCCAGCCGCACACGAAGCAGGTTCCTTACTTTCTCGTCAATGACTTTTTCCGGGACGACACCGGCTTGTACCGAATCGAGCAATGCCTTACCAAAATATCTGTCGTTGGGCATCTCTACATCAAGACCTCCCAGTGCAGCTTTTGTGGTGGAGTGGGTGCCTCCCCAGTCGGAAATGACGATACCCTTAAATCCCCATTCACCGCGTAGGATTTTATTCAGGAGGCGGTCATTCTCCGAGCACCATTCACCTGACACTTTATTGTAAGCAGCCATTACACCGTAGGCATTGGCTTTCTTCACAGCCGCCTCAAAAGGGGCGAGGTAAATTTCTCTCATGGCACGTTCGGAAACTTTTACGTCTACGAATCCGCGCATGTTTTCTTGGTTGTTCAGTGCATAATGTTTCAGACAGACAGCTTCCTGATGGTCTTGTGCGCCTAATGTATAGTTTACTGCCAGTTCACCACTCAGTAGGGGGTCTTCACTTAAATATTCGTAAGTACGTCCTCCGGTTGGGATGCGTTGTATGTTGATGGCCGGCCCTAAGATCATGTCTTTACCCCGGAGTTTAGCTTCGGCAGCCATTCCCTCTCCGTATTTGTATGCCATTTCCGTGCTCCATGTAGCTGCAAGGGCAGAGCCTGTCGGGAAGAAAGTGGCGGAATCGGTGCTTAAATGCAAGGAGTTCCATGAATGCGGTTCCATTTCTTCGCGAATGCCGAAGGGACCGTCGGCATATTCTATGTCAGGTATATTCAGACGTTCGACACCTGCCGATGAAAACATGTTTTTTCCGTGGAGCATGTCTATCTTTTCTTCCAGTGTCATTTCTGCTATGATGTTTGTGATTTCGTCCTCGTGTTGTGTCAGGGGATTGACCTTTTCATTGGTAGGACTACATGCAGAGAAACATCCTCCTATGCAAATTAGTAATGATAATGTTGAGTGTTTCATGGTATGATTTTTTTATTGTTATCTTGTTGTCAATGTAAAATGGAGGATACTGGGGGCATCACCTACTTGCGGTCCTCCCCAGTCTGTCTGGTCACCGTTGAGGATACGGAGCATTTTGAAATCACCGTTCTCATCATAGAATCCTTCTTGTACTTTCAGGTACTGCCAGGCTTTTCCTTGTTTTTTCCCTATTGGTTCGAAAGTGAACCGGCAATTAGTACCGATACCGATGAATTCGTTTTCGCCAAGTTGGATAATCATGGCCTTTCCGTTGGCCGGACGCTTTTCGGCGGCAGCGGTTTGCCCTCCACGGGTGTTGCCGAATTTGATGATGGCTTTCCAACTGCCTAAGCTGACGTACTGTTCTGAATGGTCGGAAGGCTCTATGACAGGGTGTATCCTGTCTTCTGCACTCCATTCAGCCAGCAAGTGTGCCATCGGTTTTAGTATTTCATATTCAGCGGATAAGGGGGATTGCCTTTGCATGTCTGGAGAAAAGTTCCTCCGTTGGTCTACGCCGAATGGGGAAAAGCCGATTCCTTTTGCGATGGTATGATAAAGGAATCTCGGGCTTCCGATGGTTTCGGGAACCATTAATGCGTTATCGGGGCGGGCATATAGTTCGAGCACTTTCAGGACCGCCTTGTCATCACGGAGGTAGATGTCCGGAGCGACGAAGTCGATGTCAGGGGCTGCGGCTTTCCAGATGGATATGACATTGTCCGTTGCACCGCCGCTTTCATAGTGGTCTGCTGTGGGATTCGTCAGAGGATCTCTTAAGGCAACATTGATGTATAGGGGAAGCGGATAAATTTCTTTTCCTGCTTTGGCCACATAATTGATATAACGGGCTACGTGCCATGCATGGAAATATTCGTCTGCCCGTTCGCCAAAGACTTCCTTCCAGCTCCCTTTTGCATTTTTCGGTACATTCAGTTCTTTACAAACAGTGGGTGTCAGAATTTCTTGGGGAATGGAGCCTTCGAATAGTTTTTGGGCTTTCTTCGAATACTCTCTTACGCTACCCCATGTCCCCGGTTCATTCTCCACTTGGACCATGATGACCGTATGTTGTGTATCTGCTTCCTTCAGATAACCCATGAATCTGGCGAAAGCTTTGGCATCCGCTTTCATCGCTTCTTCACAATGCGGACTGGGAGAGTCTACTTCTTGACCATTTTTGCCGACAACATTGGGATACTTCTTAGAATCTGTTTTCATCCATTCGGGCATGTAGTGATTGCTTCCGTTCTTCCAGGTGGCAAACCAGAGGAAGATAAGTCTCATATTGTTTTGCCGTGCCTGATTTAATACTGACTGCACTTGTGAGAAGTCGAACTTACCTTCTTGAGGTTCCAGTTGTTCCCAATATACCGGTATTTCCAATGTGTTGGCATGCATTTCTTTCATCACATTCCATACATTGGGCAGCATGGAGGCCCAGTTGGATGAGTTTCCGCATTGTCCTCCCAGAACAAAGAAAGGTTTGTTGTCCACCAAGAGTGTGTAACGTCCGTTTTTCTGTATAAGCTTGGGGATGGATGTGTCTGTTTGTGCTGACAGCCACGTTGTGGTAAGTAGCATGGCGATGCAAAAAGCCCATGCCTTGTAATTGGAGATTTGTTTCATGCTTGTTGATTTTGAAAAGGTTATTATTTGGCAAAGATGCTGATTCTTTTCGTGAAACGGCTCTCTTTTTTGTGTCTGATAAGGGAGGATAATGTTTCCCGTTTATTATTTGTTGGCAATAACTGTTTCTGCAAGCATAAACCGGAGTAAAACCTATTCTTCCGGTGTCTCTTCAGCATCTTGTTCCGGATACTGTCCATCTTCTTCTTCTTCGTTGGTTTGTATTTTTCTGCTATGTTGCCTTATGAATTCGGAAGGGCTGATGTTGAACTCATCTTTAAAATGTTTGGAGAACACTTTGGGTGAGTTATAGCCCAATATGTAGGCAATCTCTGAGATTTGCATCTGGCTTTCTGTCAGGAGTTGTTGTGCCCGTTTCATGCGGATGGTCCTGATGAATTCGATGGGTTTCTTTCCCGTTATCTTAATCATCTTCTTGTAGAAGTAGCTGCGTGATATGTTCAGGCTGCTGGCAAGTTCCTCGACGGAAAATTCCGTTTCATTTATATTGTCTTCTACAATGGCGATGGCCTTTTCTATCAATTGCTGGTCAAGGGGGGTAATGGTGATGCGGCTGGGTTCGATCTTTATCTCCTGATTGAAGATTTCTTGCCGTTTTATATTCATTTCAATCATTTTGCAGATGCGGAGTTTTAGCACTTCCATGTTGAATGGTTTGGTAATATAATCGTCGGCACCGGTTTCGAGTCCTTCCAATTGGTGCTCTTCGCTTGCTTTGGCTGTTAAAAGTATTATGGGAATATGAGAATAACGTATGTCTTTTTTAATGTTTGAACACAGTTCCAGCCCATCCATTTCCGGCATCATGACATCGCTGATTATTAAATCTGCATCTTCTTTTTTTAAGATGGATAAGGCTTGTTTTCCATTGCTGGCTTTCAGTATATGATATTGTTTGGAAAGACTTTCAGAGAGAAACTTGAGAAAGTCGTAGTTGTCGTCTACAAGCAGAATAGTGGATTGGCGAGATTCTTCTTCTGCCGATTGCATTTTGATTGTATCATCTTCTTCGATTACTTCACTGTTTTGGTGTAACGGGAATGTGATTAAAAAGATAGATCCGCAAGGATGATTGTCTTTGACACTGATTTTGCCATGATGCATTTTTATATATTCGGAGGCAATATGTAACCCAATGCCGCTGCCTCCGCTATTTGCCGGATTTTTGCTTGACTGATAAAATCGCTGGAATATTTTCTCCTTGTTTTCGTCTTCGATGCCGCAGCCGGTATCTGCGAATGTCAGTTCCAGATTTGATTCTTTCACCTCAATATTCATTGAGATACTTCCTTTGTTAGGAGTGAACTTAAAAGCGTTGGTTAGTATATTTGTACAGATTTTGCGCATTTTGTCATAATCAAAATCCATAAAAACAGAGTGTTGCGGGCAAGTGAGAGTATAGTTTATGCTCCTTTTTTGTGCTATCGGGTCAAAAGAGTAGAATATTTCGCTTAGAATGATGAGGATATTGTCATGTTTGCATTTCAGGCTCTCGGCTTTGGCATCCAGTTTTCTGAAGTCCAACAACTGGTTGATGAGTTCCAGCAAGTAGTTGGCGTTCTGCTTTACCATGTCAAGTATGCCTTTTCGGTGTTCGGGATGGTTTTCGAGAAATTCTTCAAGCGGATTAATAATCAGTGATAAAGGGGTGCGTAGTTCATGACTTATATTGGCGAAGAACTGTAGTTTCATGTCATTGATTTTTTGTTGTTTTTCATTTTCTATTTCAACAGTTTGTAGAATCAATTTTTGTTTGTGACGCATGCGCAGGCTTCGAATAACCAGTAAGATTAGGCACATGGCGATACATGTATAAATTGTGTATGCCCACCAAGTGCGCCATAGGGGAGGAAGGATATTGATTTTCAATTCTTTGATGTTTGGACTCCAAATGCCTTGTGAGTTGCATGCTTTTACAGATAATGTATAGTCTCCGGCAGGCAGCATAGACAGATTGACCTTATTGTTGTCTGCGTACACCCAGTCAAAGTTTCTTTGGTTAATTTTATAGGCATATTTTATTTTGTCTGTTTCTGCAAAGTCAAGTGCAGAGAAAGATAAAATGAATGAATTTTCTTTTTCAGTAAAAGAAAGGGTCTGTGTGCATTCAAGTGAACTTTCATTCGATAAGTTGGGATGGTATATTCCTGATTTGAGTTCAATCCCTGTCAGGTAGATGTTTGCGTGGTAGTCTGTTGCTAAAATTTCTTGGGGAATGATTGTCTGATATCCTTTGGGGGTACCTATTAAGATATTGCCATTGTCCAACTTGAGTATAGCATGTATATTGGTATCATTGCATATTAATCCGTCTTTTATGGTATAATTCACAATGTAATATTTTCCATTTACTATTTGGACTCGTGAAATACCGTTTCCCGTACCGATCCACATTTGTTTGTTGTTGTCTTCTATAATAGCTTTGACGAAGTTGGTGGCAAGCCCACTCTTCTGGTCAAGAAAAAGGATGGAATCGTTCTTCTGGTCCCAGACACTTATTCCATGTGAATGGCCTATCCAAAGAAGGTTGCGGCTGTCTTTGTAGACAGTAAGGATATTCTTTTCGCTGAAGTGGTTGTCTTCATCGAAAAGGCTATAGGTTTGGTTTTCTGTATCAATGATGATCAATCCTCCGTTGGAAGCTACATAAAGATATTTGTCGCTGTCATAGTACATATCTCGGATGAAAAACTCTCCGGGGCGATACAGAACTGTGTCGAACTCTTCGGTTTCGGGGTTCAGCCTTTGAACGTAACCTCTCATTGTCCCTATCCATATATAACCATATTTGTCGACTTTTACTGTATATACGTTGTTTTCGAGCAAGTGGCTGTTGCTTACTGTATACTGTTTGATTTTCCCTTTTGAGTAGCACAAGAGTCCTTTCTGATAAGTTCCGATCCACAAACGGTCTTTGGAGTCTATGGATAAATCAACCACAATATTGGCAGGGGTTGGTATTTTTTCATATAAGTCACTTGCCAATGATTGGCGGATTAAACCTGTACCATCCGTACCGTAATATATAAATTCCTGATCGGTGTCTTTACAGAAGGTCAGGATGTCATTGTACTCTGGAGACTTGTTGCACAGTATGATTTGAGACATCGGACTGTAATAGGATATGCCGTGTTTAAAGTTGCCTATATATACAATTCCATCTTTGTCTTGATAGATTGTACTAAGGTTGTTACTGGCAATGGTATGCTGCTTTAGAGGGGTATGGGTCAGGTTGGTAATTGATTTGTTCAAGGTATTGTATATGAATAGGCCCTTGTGGCTGGTAAGTATCCATACGTTTCCATTGCCTATGTCCAGGATGCGTTGTATCCGGTTATATTGCATGTCCTGGCCATTGTTTAACTTTATTTCTTCCCATTGCTGGGTGAAGCTGTTTTTGTGCAATAGCAGGCTGTTCTGGTATGTATATAACCATATATTCTCGTTCCGGTCGGTATAAATATGAGGCTCGTGGTTTTTCAATAAAGGTATGAATGTTGTAGGGATGGCGATTTCTTTGGTTTCAGAGGTCTGCTTGTCTATACTGTATAATGCGCCGTCGGAGTACATTATATAGATGGACTGTACTGCAATAGATATGTTTGAGATTTTTTCAGTTTGTAGGGGAAAAACCTTGATGGGGTTCTTGTCTTCATTTTGTAAATAGAGCTTGCTACGGTTGTAGGCCCAGAATTCATTTCTGGGAGTCATGCCTATTCTTTGAATGTTTTTGCTTGGTATATGTTTCTTTTCAAGTACGGACTTGTAATCGTTGCTGATTTTCCCTGTTTTATAGTCATAAATGCTGTATTCGTTGGCTGTTTTAATCCATATGTTGCCTTGCGGCCCTTCAAAAACTTCAAAGATGGCATCATCGGATAGTCCTGAATTACTTTGATAATATTGATGGAATGAGTAACCGTCGTATTTGTTGAGCCCTGATTCAGTTCCTATCCACAAAAAGCCTCTACTGTCCCTGAAGATGCTTCGGACACTATTGTTGGAGAGTCCTTCTGATATGGAAAGTTGTTTAAACATCATGGTTAGTGTTTTCTCGTTCGTATTTCCTGAAGTGGTGAGTATAACACACAAGATATAAATGGCGGTTGTGAATAGGCGCTTCATGTATTTCTTAATTTTAAATTAGGAAGGTTAACAATATCATAATTCAAAATTAAAAATAATATTCTGATTAGGCAAGACTATTTTTGTGTATATATTGAGGATTATGTCATTTGTTTGTTGAAAAATAATGTATTGTTTGTTTCCAAAGGTGCCGAAATGTGCATTGTGAAACAAAATTGGGTATTAAAAGACATTTTTATAACCTATGTTTCGCTTTGGAAAGGAATATATTTGGCAGCAAAATCACTTAATTCTAATATTATGATAAAGAAAATTTTAACGGTGGCGATGCTTGTGTGCACTTGCAGTAGTTCATTGGCACAGCCGCATGTCAATGATGGTACTTCGTATTTGATGAATCAGGCTTTGGATATGAGTACGGACTTCCTTGATTTAAGTAATACTTTATTCTTTGCAGACCATCTGGAATCATTCGACGTTAAGTCGGGTGAAGGACTGGTGAATTGGAAACGGGGGCATTTAATGCCACGTCAGGCTTTCAATACCAACGGTGCGCAACCCCGTAAAATGAGAATGCTCGATTTTCCTTTTACTGCTTATGAGAATGACCCGAACTTAAAATTTAAGATTGACTTTGTAACTCCGCGTACAGTACGTATTCGTATGCTTACTACTCCAGTGGAACCTAAGGTAAGTACATCCATTATGCTGGCGAAGGAACCGGGTAAAGATGAAAGTTGGAAGGTAACCGAAACGGAAAATACCATTGTCTATGCCGGTAATTATGGAACTGTACAAATAAACAAGAATCCTTGGAGGGTTGTATTGAAAGATAAGACAGGACGTATATTAAGTCAAACCGTTACTTTGCGTGATGCTGATTCTACGCAAGTGAAGTATACCCCTTTCAGTTTCATTAAAAGGGGAAGCGACAATGCTCGTCGTATCAATCCCGTGTTTACTCTGACTGCAGATGAGATGATTTTTGGCTGTGGCGAGTCTGCTACAGGGTTGAACAAAGTGGGACAGAAAGTAAATCTGTTTGTTACAGACCCACAAGGTCCGGAAACAGACCAGATGTACAAGCCCATTCCTTTCTTTATGAGCAATCGGGGATATGGTATGTTCATGCATACTTCCGCACCTGTCACTTGTGATTTCGGTGCTACTTATATCGGGCTGAACAAAATGTTTATGGGCGACGAAAACTTGGATTTGTTCGTATTCTTCGGTGAGCCGAAAGACATCTTGGATGAGTACACTGATTTGGTAGGAAAACCGGGTATGCCTCCATTGTGGTCTTTTGGTACATGGATGAGCCGTATCACCTATTTCAGTGAAAAAGAAGGTTATGATGTGGCTGCTAATATCCGCAAGAATAAGTATCCGTGCGATGTTATCCATTTTGATACTGGTTGGTTTGATGTAGATTGGCAATGCGATTATAAGTTTTCTGAAAACCGTTTCCAGAATCCCCAGCAGATGCTGAAGGACCTGAAGTCGCAAGGGTTCCATGTTTGCTTGTGGCAGTTGCCCTATTTTACTCCCAAGAACCGTTATTTCCCTGAACTGATAAAGAAGGACATGTATGTAAAGAATGGTAATGGGGAACTTCCTTATGAGGATGTGGTGCTCGATTTCTCCAATCCGGAGACTGTAGACTGGTATCAGAACAAGTTAGCCGGACTCTTGAATATCGGTGTCAGTGCCATCAAGGTTGACTTTGGCGAAGCTGCTCCTCTGAACGGTATTTATGCCTCTGGCAAGAGTGGTTGGTATGAGCATAATCTCTATCCGGTGCGCTATGACATGGCAGTATCCGAGATAACCAGAAAACTCCATAACGAGAACATCATGTGGGCTCGTGCTGCGTGGGCCGGTTCACAACGCTATCCGTTGCATTGGGGCGGTGATGCTGCTACGACGAATACGGGTATGCTGGGTACACTCCGTGCCGGTTTGTCCTTCGGTTTGTCGGGTTTCTCTTTCTGGAGCCATGATATGGGAGGGTTTGTAAAATCTACTCCCGAAGATCTGTATTGCCGTTGGTTGCCGTTCGGTTTTCTGACTTCTCATACTCGTGCACACGGTGCACCTCCGACAGAGCCGTGGTTGTACGACAGCAAGCGTGTACAGGATGTTTTCCGCAAAAGTGCAGAGATGAAATATCGGCTGATGCCTTATGTTTATGCCCAAGCTAAGGAATGTACCGAGAAAGGTTTGCCGATGTTAAGAGCCTTGTTCGTGGAATTCCCTGATGACCCTGGAGCATGGAAGGTGGACGATGAATATCTCTTCGGTTCGCAGATTTTGGTCGCTCCTTTGCTCGAATCAGGTATAACCGGTCGCACCGTTTACCTTCCCGAAGGAAAGTGGATAGACTATCAGACAGAGAAAGTGTATGAAGGCGGATGGCATAAGATTGAAGCAGGCAGCTTGCCGATAATCATGCTGGTGCGTGACGGTTCGGTGCTTCCTCATCTGAAGTTGGCGCAGTCCACCTCTGAAATGGATTGGAGCAAGATGAACCTGAAAGTGTACAGTGCCGATAAGAAACAGGCAGAGGGCTTGATATGCCTGCCTACAGACAACCGCATTCAGGTAGTGAAAGTGGATTGCGGGAAGGCGAAACCGCAGTTGCTGAACCAAGTTGAAGGGACTTCCCTGAACTTTTGAATTTGATCTTTAAAAACCTATATTTAATTCACCCCTTGTCGGTATGGAAGAGAAAGGGATATAGTTACCAATATCTGTGCCACTATGGTGGCACAGATGTGCCATTACTACGGCACGGCAGTGCCTCTATGTTGGCACAGAATTGTGTCGCGTGTCTTTTCCCCCGATATGCTATGACTGGGGTATTTGTTAAACCTAAGTATTTAATATTTTATGAGAAATGTGATGAAGTATTTGGGTATCGTGTCAGTATCGCTGGCATGTGCCGGACCTCTCTTTGCAATGGGTGTACAGCCGTTTGCAGGTGTCTCTGTAGTACAGCAGAATGTTGTCACAGTAAAAGGACAGGTCGTAGACGAGAAAGGCGAACCTGTTATTGGTGCTAATGTCATTGTGGAAGGTACGACCAATGGTATGATTACGGATTTGGATGGTAACTTCTCTTTACAATGTCCTGTAGGCTCTACATTGAAAGCTAGTTATATCGGTTATTTGACGCGGACCGTCAAGGTAAGTGGGGCGATGAATGCATTGAAGATTGTTTTAAAAGAAGATGCCGAAACATTGGAAGAAGTTGTGGTGGTAGGATACGGTACGATGAAGAAATCCGACCTGACCGGTTCCATTACTTCTGTAAATGCAGAGGAGATGATGAAACGTAATCCGGTGAATCTGGGACAAGGTTTGCAAGGTGCTGCTGCCGGTGTTTCCGTCATTCGCTCTTCCGGTGCGCCCGATGGAGGATTCAGCATTCGTATTCGTGGTGTAGCCACCGTAAATGGTAGTTCCGATCCGCTTTATGTAGTGGATGGAGTGCAAGTCGGTACTTCCATTGATTTTCTTAATCCTAACGATGTGGAAAGTATTGAAATCCTAAAAGATGCTTCTGCTACGGCTATTTACGGAACACGTGGTGCCAATGGTGTTATTATGATTACCACAAAAAGTGGAAGCAAGGGTAAGGCAAAAGTGGATTTCTCCGCCAACTATTCTCTTCAGTTCAACAGTAACAAGATAGATGTGGCCGATGCGGACCTCTTTGCTAAGGCAGTGCGTGAGTCTTGTCGTAATGGTTCGGTTATGACCAATCTGGCTTTTGGTGAAGAGTACATTGGCAAACTGAATAACATTGATTGGCAGGATGAAATGTCGCGTACGGCATTGCAGCAGAACTATAATCTCTCCGCTTCGGGAGGTACGGAAGCTACACAAGCCAATCTTTCGGTGGGATATCTGAATAATGAAGGTGTTGTCATTGAATCTTATTTCAAACGTCTGACAGCTCGTGCCAATATCACCCATAAAGTGAAAGATTTCATTCATGTGGGATTGAACTTGAACTATACACATGCCCAGCATCATTTTAGTGGCAATATGCGTAGTTATGCACAAGCTATTCCTACGATGGATTATGTGGAAAATGGAACTTTTTATTCTATGCCTATTGTTTTGCCCGACGGTTCATGGGGACATTATAAACAAGAGTCTGATGGTGATATCAACAAGGGAGCCGATAACTTGGTGGCTGCAGCTAAGACCAGAACCGACCAGATTTCCAAATGGGACCGTTTGGTGGCCAGTGCATTCTTGCAATTGGATATTGCGAAGGGATTGACCTTTAAAGCTATCGGTAGCTACAATTATTCTACATCAGGTTATGATGGGTATACTCCCTATAATCCCCGTACATTCGGTTCGAAAGACCGTAAAGATAGTTACTCTATCAACCAGAATCAGAATTCGGAGATTGCTTTAGAATCGTTTGTGAACTATGATTGGTCGAATGATCATCATCGTGTCAGTGCCATGGCAGGTTTCTCTGTTAGCGATACGGACGGTGTTTGGTTGAATACCAGCGCCAGTGATTTCCCGGCTGATAATATCCGCCAGATTTCTTTGACAAACGATCCCTCTTCCAAAACTACGAATGGTGGACGTGATTTGAAAACCCGTTATCAATCTTATTTTGGACGTTTGACCTACAGTTTGAATGACCGTTATATATTGACTGCTACAGTACGTCGTGATGGCTCTTCTAATTTTGGATCGGGTAACCGGTACGGTACTTTCCCTTCCGCTTCTTTGGCATGGCGTTTGTCAGAGGAGAATTTCATCAAGAATCTGAATCTTTTCAGTAATCTGAAGATACGTGCCGGTTGGGGACAGACGGGTAATGCAGGAAGTGCGACCAGTCTTTCTGTTCCTCAGCTCTCTTCCTTGAACTGTATGTATTATATGATGATTGGAGGCAGTATGACTAATGGAGCTGGTATCGCACAGCAAAAGGAAATTGATACAAACCTGAAGTGGGAAACTAACGAACAAACCAATATCGGTCTGGATATGGCCTTTATGAACAACGAGCTTTCATTCTCGGTTGACTACTTTATCCGTAACTCGAAAGATTTGCTTATTTATCGTCAGATCCGTCCTTCTACCGGTTTTACTTCTGTGTATACCAATGCCGGACATATCCGTAACAAAGGTTTTGAGATTAGTGCTGCATGGAATAAGAGCTTCGGTGATTGGAATGTAGGAGTGCGTGTTAATGGTTCTACCTTGAAAAATGAGGCGGTAGAGGTCGGTGATCCTATTTTTTACAAAAACAACAGTTCTGGTGGTACGCAGGATGGCGATGATTGGGATAACCATTCCATCACACAGAACGGTTATGCCGTAGGTTCTTATTATGGCTGGAAAGTAGCCGGCATTTTCCAGAACCAGCAGGAAATTGATGCCTTGAACGCCCAGTCGCCTACAGGCAAGTATCAGGATGGTGACACTGCTCCGGGTGACTTCAAGTATATTGACCTTAATGGTGACGGCCAGATTACAGACGAAGACCGTACTGTTATCGGTAATGGTTTCCCCACTCTTTCTTACGGTTTGAACCTTACTGCCTCCTATAAGAATTTCGACTTTTCGATGAATATGTATGGGGTAGCTGGTATGGATATCTATTCTTATAGTGCTGCCCGTCTGACTTCTATGTATGGTCCTGATGGTGGCTACCAGAACGTTCTGGCAGAATATGTGAAGAATGCCTGGACTCTTGAGAATCCCAATGGTAAATATCCGCGTATCACCAAAGGCGACCACAATAAGAACCACCGTGCCAGTGACGCCTTCATTAAGAAAGGTGATTATTTGAAGATCTCGAACATTCAGGTTGGTTATACTTTCCCGAAGAATTTGATAAAGCATGCGAAGATGGAGAATGCCCGCGTATTTGTCAGTGCAGATAATATATTGACGCTTTCTTCCTATAATAAATGGGGTGATCCGGAAGTCGGGTCAAACAGAGTGTTGTTGACAGGATTCGATGGCGGACGGTATCCGTTCCCGTTATCTATTTCTTTCGGTGCGAGTGTACAATTCTAAATACTTAACAGATAAACAGATATCATTATGAAAAAAAGTTTTTATCATATATTGTTGCTGAGTGCTCTAACCTTGGGTACCACCAGTTCCTGTGATGACTATTTGGAAGTAGATCATTACGATATTCTGCCTGAAGATTTCATGTATCAGAATGAAACAAACATAAAGTCGGGGCTTTATGGTATATACGATACTTTTTATACTTATCAAGGCAGTGACAACAGTGGAGATGATACAACATGGGGATTCAAACCTAATGTATTTATTGCGGGGCATAGTACGATGGATTGTCAGGCATCCGGCTGGGATGCCGAATGGCAGCGTCATGCGGTATTGGCCAATAAAGGTTCGCTGGATACGGCTTGGCGTATGAGTTATAAAGCTATTGACCGGGCCAATCGTTTTCTGGCTGGATTGCAGAATGTGGACGTTTCCGTGCTTTCTGTCGAAAAGAAAACGCAGTTTGAAGCTGAGGCGCGTGCCATTCGTGCATATAATTACTTGTATTTGTCAAAAGTCTTTGGTCCTGTTCCTATGTTGCTTACAGGTGAGACTTATACAACCAGTGCAGGAAAGGCGCGTCCTGAAAATTTGGAGGGCACTTATCAGGTTGTTGAGGAAGACCTTAAGTTTGCTATGGAAAAGTTGGATTGGGAACCTGCCGATGGAGAATACGGTCGTATTACTAAAGGTTTCTGCAAGGCATTTTTGGCTGAACTCTATATGTATCAGAAGAAATTCACTGAGGCCAAGAAGGAGTTGAATGATATTATTGCTAGTAATGTATATGCATTGGAACCATGTTATGCCAATCTCCATGCCTGGGACAACCATTGGACAAAAGAATCGGTTTTCGAGGTTGCCTATCATACTCATGGCAATATGAATTGGGGAGGCAACAGCAACGATGACGGTAAGATATGGTATGGCTATATGTGTGCCGCTCCCGAATACGGTGGTTGGGGATCCTTGGCTCTGTCTTGGGAGTATTATCGCTCTTTTGAGCAGGGGGACAAACGCAAGGAATACACTTGTGTAGGTACTGGTGACACACATCCCATTACCGGCCAAAAGCTGGGGCTTAATCCCTCTTACAGCGGATATGTACAAGGTTCTGAAAATGTACCTTGCGTATATTCGTTGAAGTATTGGAGAAAGCAACCGGGTAAGGACGGGTTTGTGTATTGCCCGATTTCATTGACTTTCAAACGATATGCAGGCGTATTGTTGGATTATGCTGAATGTTGTTTCGAGACGGGTGAGGAAGCGACCGGATGGGAGATGATCAGACAAGTGCGTAATCGTGCGTGGGGTAACTTGGAAATTGGTGTACAAGCCATTGATTTCCCGCAGGCAATGTTGAATACGACAGTTGTCGATGTACCCGATGCAAAGACTGTTTATGCTGAATATAAGACGCGGAAAGGGTATACAAGTGATGTATGGAAAGTGGCTTTGACACAAGAACGCCGTCATGAGCTCAATGCAGAGTTCTCTTTATATTTCGACCTTTGCCGTATGGGGTTGGCTGAAGAATGGTTCAGATGCGAATACCCGAAAACAAAAGCCAATTCTACACCGGAGGAGTGCTGGGAAACTGGCGATTCTTTCCGTTATTTTGAGCATCAGAAATATCAGGAGATTTTCCCAATACCTACTAATGAGATTCTTAATAATCCTCTCATCAATTCGGAGGACCAGAATGAGGGATATTGATGACTCTAAAATTGTGCTAAGAATAGACAATTATATTGTTCTGTTATTCTGAACGAAGTGAAGAATCTCTTCTACAGAAAAGAGATTCTTCACTATGTTTGGGGTATGTATTCCTGAATGAGCAAATCAGATGATTAAGTGTCCACAATTTAAACTTGTAGTTAAGTATGGCAAGAAAAACATTTTGTTTCCTTCTGTTTATATGTATGGGCGTGTGTGCATGTACTGTTCGGCATAATTCGTTACGGTCGACATTGTGTGCGGAAATTGTTGCCAATGTCCGGGACAGTGTACTGCCATTTTGGATGGATTATGCAGTGGCGCCTGACGGCGGTTTTTATGGGACTGTATTGCGGAATGGTACTCCGGTGGTAGATGCTCCCAGAGGAGGAGTGTTGAATGCCCGGATTCTGTGGAGTTTTTCTGCTGCATACCGTACATTTGGAGATGAATCTTATCTGAAACTTGCCAACAAGTCTCAGCGCTATTTTATCGATACATTTATTGATAAGAAGAACGGTGGGGTGTATTGGTTGGTCAATCCCGATGGTGAAGTAGTGAATGCCTCTAAGTATACTTATGCCATGACTTATGCTATTTATGGATTAGCAGAGCACTATCTGGCGACGGGTAACGACGAAAGTCTGAAAACTGCTATTAGTTTGTATCATGTCTTGGAAGAAAAAGGTCGCGAACCGCAATATGACGGTTATGTGGAATCCTTTACCGAAAATTGGGAGAAATTGGAACAATATGATAATAACGCTCCTAAGACCATGAATGCCCATCTGCATGTGTTGGAAGCTTATACTCTTTTATATCAGTGTTGGAAGGACAGCAGTTTGAAGAAAAGGCTTGAGTTTTGCGTCGATTTGTTCATGAACCGCATTTACGACCCGTCAAGGAGGCATTTCAATCTGTTCTTTGATAATGAGTGGAATAGTTTGGTCGAAATGGATTCTTACGGACATGATGTTGAGACTGGATGGTTGCTTTGTGAGGCTGCCCGTACGCTGGAAAATCAGGACCTGATAGAACAGACAAATCAGCTTGCACTGGATGTAACGGAAGCTTGTCTGGCTGAAGGAATGAGTGATAAAGGCTATATGATTTACGAGAAGAAAGGTGACAGAAAAACCAAGCATGCCTCATGGTGGGGCCAGATTGAAACGATGATAGCTTGTGTCAATGCTTGGCAAATCAGCGGGAGTGACGTTTATCTACAATCGGTTGATACGGTCTGGACTTTTGTCAAAGACCATATGATAGACAAGGAATATGGGGAATGGTATAGCGACTGTTTCGACGGAGAGCCTAAAAAGGAAGCTCCCAAAGTGAGTATGTGGCGTTGTCCATATCATACGGTACGTTTGGGAGTGGAAATATATAATCGTTTAAAATAATACGTATGAAGAAATTGATAATAGGTGCGGCATCACTGATGCTTTGTGCAGGTTTGCAAGCCCAGGACTTCAAGATTAACCCGTCGGGGTATTTTGAAAACCACGGGGCCAATGTGATGGTTTTCAGTGATGTCTATCCTGAAGGACACCAAGGGGGTGTCACCTTGGTTTTGAATGGAAACCGCAGGGCCGCAGGCGGTGATGTGCGTTTCGAGATTTCGCAGGGGCAGTGGCAGGGATTGCCCAAGATGAGGAAACGGGTGGTGGATGAGGCTGCCAACGAAATCCGTGTCACACTGAGCTATCCCGACTCGGCCAAGCATATGGCGGGTTTCAATCCGATGATTTATCCGGATTTTGCTTTCGGCTATACTATTAAGGTGAAAGGGGAGAAGGACTATCTGGTATTGACCGTTGATTTGGACCGGCCGGTTCCGGAACGTTTTGCCGGGAAACTCGGTTTCAATCTGGAGTTGGTGCCTTCCACTTTGTTGGGCAAGCCTTGGATAATGGATAACCAGACGGGCGTTTTCCCTCATCAGGCGATGGGCCCCACGATGAAGCAGACCTCCAATATGGAACATATCGGAGATTTCAATCCTAAGGGGAAAGCCAGCCTGGACCAGTTGCTTCTGGACCGGAAGACTTATAATCCGATGATTGCCGATGATATTGTCTCTGCTCCTCTTGCCGCGGGAAAACAGTTTGTGCTCAATCCGCAGGATGAGTTGGCAAAGATTATGATTGAGAGTGAGAAGGGGGATTTGATGCTGTATGACGGACGGATAAACCATAATAACGGTTGGTTTGTGCTTCGTTCGGAATTTCCGGCAGGAACGAAAGGGGATGCGGTAAAATGGATTATCCGTCCCACAGTTACCAAGGAGTGGCGCTATGCACCGGTAGTACAGACTTCCCAAGTGGGTTATCATCCCGGACAGAAGAAAGTGGCTGTCATCGAATTGGACAAACGGGATACAGATTTCCGGCAACCTGCCCTCTACCGTATTGCGGCCGACGGCAGGAAACTGGTGAAACAGCAGGCTGCCAAGGATTGGGGAGATTTTCAGCGTTACCATTATTTGCAGTTCGACTTTACGGAAATTACGGAAGAGGGACTTTATCAGGTGATGTACGGTGATGCGGCTTCTCCGGTGTTCCGTATTGCAAAGGATGTTTGGGATAAGGGAATCTGGCAGGCGGAGGTGGAATATTTCCTACCAGTACAGATGTGTCACATGCGTGTCAACGAGAAGTATCGTGTATGGCATGACTTCTGCCACCAGGACGATGCCCGAATGGCCCAAACGAATATCAATCACATTGACGGATATAGCCAGGGACCTTCTACTCTGTGCAAATATCAGCCGGGCGATCTTGTTCCGGGATTGAACGTAGGCGGTTGGCACGATGCAGGCGATTATGACCTGCGTGTGGAGTCGCAGGCAGGTGAAGCCTATATCCTCGCTATGGCTTGTGAGAATTTCGGCGCCTACTGGGACGAGACTTCCATTGATTTCGAAAAACGGATTGTAGAGATACACCAGCCTGACGGGAAAAACGACTTGTTACAGCAAGTGGAAAACGGGGCTTTGACCGTAGTAGCCGGTTGGAAGGCATTGGGACGCCTCTATAGAGGAATTTTGTGTCCTACTGTACGGCAATATGCACACTTGGGAGATGCTTCGGCCCATACTGATCATGTCAGTGGAACGGCTGATGACCGTTGGGTGTTTACGGAAGACAATCCGGGACGTGAGTTACAGGTGGCCGCTTGGCTGGCAGGTATTTCACGCGTGCTGAAGGGACATAATGATACTCTGGCGGCAGATTGTCTGGAAATAGCCCGTGAGCTGTTTAAGATTACCCGTTGTGATAACAATTGGATACTGACAACGAAAGTACATGCCGCCGTAGAGCTTTATCTGGCAACGAAGGAAGCCGGGTACCGCGATTTCGTTTTGCAGCAGCAGGATTTCATCTGCAAGAATATCCGTCAGACGGGCTGGTTCATCGGACGTTTCGACCAGGCTGTGGGCAATGTCCGTTTCAGCAAGGCTATTCGTAAGGCATTGCCGGAGTTACAGGCCATGTATCAGGAGTATAGCAGTAAAACCCCGTATGGAGTGCCACACGACAGAGGTAACCGTTCTTCCGGTTCATGGGAGCCTCAGCATTTGGGCTATAACTACTGTTATTTACATGCTGCTTATCCTGACTTATTTACACCGGACTACATTTTTAATGCCGTCCAGTATCTGCTGGGTATGCATCCGGGACGTAACCAGGCAGCTTTTGTAACGGGAGTTGGTGCCGAAACGATGAAGGCCGCCTATGGTGTCAATCGTGCTGATTGGTCTTATATCCCGGGTGGAGTTTCTCCGGGTACTAATCTGATTCGTCCCGATCTACCCGAACTGCTTCATTTTCCGTTCTTGTGGCAGGAAGGTGAGTATTGCCTGGGTGGACATGCTACGTGGTTTATGTATATGGTATTGGCGTCTAATAAAATATTGAATTGCAATGAATAGTAAAATAAAGGTAGATAAGTTTGTAATTGTAGTTTTTCTGCTCTGCATGGTTTGTAATATGACCATGCAGGCAAAAGCTTACGAGAGTTTCAAAGTATCCATTTATGTCCGTGCTTACGAGGTAGACAAGATGAAGGACATCCATTGGCTGGATTCTACCTGGAATGTGATTTCACAACAGTTGGAAGTGGACAAGATTTATCTGGAAACACACCGGGACTTGCTGGTCGTGGAGGATGCCACTCTGGAACAGGCAAAGAAATTCTTTCATGACCGGGGTATAGAGACAGCTGGAGGTATTACCTATACCATCAACGAGGCAAACAGTTTCGAGACATTCTGCTATTCCAATCCCGAACACCGCAAGATGGTGCAAAAGATTGCGGAACACACGGCGAAACACTTTGATGAGTTTATTCTGGATGATTTCTTCTTCACCAGCTGCAAGTCCGACATAGAAATAAAGGCAAAAGGAATGCAGAGCTGGACGGACTACCGCTTGAAGCTGATGACCGAGGCCGGCCGTGACCTCGTGCTGAAACCTGCCAAGAAAGTGAATCCTCAGGTAAAGGTGATTATCAAATATCCCAACTGGTATGATCACTTTCAAGGTTTGGGATTTAATTTGGAGGAAGGTCCCCAGCTCTTTGACGGTGTCTGGACCGGTACTGAAACAAGGGACCCGGCAGGTAATCAGCATTTGCAGAACTATCTGAGTTATAATATTATCCGTTATTTCGATAACCTGCGTCCGGGTTATAACGGTGGGGGATGGGTCGATGTAGGTGGACTGAACATGGGTATGGACCGGTATGCCGAACAGCTTCATTTGACCATGCTTGCCAAGGCTCCCGAGATTATTCTCTTTGCCTATCACCAGCTTCTGGATGTGAAGTTGTCTCCTAAATACCGTACTCCCTGGCAGGGAATGGGTACCAGCTTTAACTATGATGAGGTGACTGCTCCCATCCGGTTGGAAGACGGCTCTTTGGTAGAACCTACCACGATGGCCCGTATAGCCGGTGTTGTGCTGAAACAGACGGATAAGTTGATTCATAAGCTGGGGAATCCGGTGGGTATAAAATCCTACAAGCCTTTTCATGCCGCCGGTGATGATTTCCTTCAGAACTATTTGGGCATGATAGGTTTGCCGATGGATATGCGTCCTGTTTTTCCGGAGGACCAGCAAGTGGTTCTGCTGACTGCACAAGCTGCACAAGATACGGAAATTATGGCTAAAATCAAGAGACAACTGCAAAGCGGGCGTGATGTGGTGGTTACGAGCAGTTTGCTGAAAGCCATTCCTGAGAAGCTTGCAGAGGTAGCAGAGTTGCGTTGTACTGATTTGAAGGCTCTTGTCAATGATTTCGGCCGTTACGGGCAGTCCGGACGTGACCTGTTGATTCCGCAGGTGCAGTATTATACGAATGATGCTTGGGAGATGGTCAGTGCCGGTCGTCCGCTGACGGGTGGAGTTTCGGGCTATCCTATTCTGTTGAGAGCCCCGTATGCTACCGGTAATCTGTATGTTCTTACCATTCCCGACGATATGGGCAATCTGTATGATTTTCCGGCCAATGCCTTGAATGAAATTCGTCGCATTATGAGTAAGGACATAGGAGTCTGTCTGGAAGCTCCCTCCAAAGTAGGCCTGTTTGTATATGACAATAAAACGCTGGTGGTAGAGAACTTCAATGACGAACCGGTAGAGGTGCGTATCGTGACCGGTGATAAGGTGATGAAGCTGGAAAGCTTGGAGGATGGGACTGTTTTGAGTCCTCTTCCTGCCGGACCGGTGATACAGACCAGACGTCCGGTTACGCCTAAGAATTCTTTCCGTTTATTACTGTTGCCCCATTCATATAAGGCATTCCGATATAAATAATGGGTAAGAAGATTGCCGGGTGACTATTTGAAAGAGCAAGGAGGCTGGTTTACTGTAAAACCAACCTCCTTTGCTTATTCATGAGCATGCTTATGCTCTCCCAGTATCCTGTGTGGCAACGTTCCGTGCCCCAATAGCTCTATCGGGCAGTTGAAGTTCCGTTCCAGCCACTCCTCCGTGACACCGGTGTCGGGGTGGTAATCCAGCGTTTCGTTGACGCAAGCGATAGACTTGACTTGCTGCAATACCGTACCGATGTCATGGCTGACGAGGATGATGGCACATTCTTCATTGATTTCTGTCAGTAGTTCGTAGAGGCGGGCTTCAAAACGCTTGTCAATGTAGGTACTGGGCTCATCAAGAATCACGACCTGTGGGTCGGAGATGATGGCACGTCCCAGCAAGGCGCGTTGCAACTGTCCGCCGCTCAAGGCACCTATGGCGCGTTGTTCCATGCCTTCCAGTCCCATGCGGGCTATCACATGGCGGGCCTTTTCCCGGTGTCGGGTATTGAAGCGCGAAGCAAGTGGCTTTTGGCTGCTGAGGCCTGAAAGGATGACTTCTTCTACTGTAATGGGAAACTTCCGGTCGATGCTGCTGTACTGGGGCAGATACCCCATGGATAATCGAGTGTTGAGGGGTAGGCATTGAGAACCGGCTACTTCGGGTGACGGGGAATCGGTATGATAAAGTATCTCTCCGGCAGTGGGCTTCAGCAGTCCCAGGATGCACTTGATAAGTGTGGTCTTTCCTCCACCGTTGGGGCCGATGATACCCAGAAAATCACGTTCGTAGATAGTCAGGTTTACATCGTGCAACACAGTCCGGTTATCGTATCCGGCACTGAGGTTCTTTATTTCTATAATAGGAGATGCGAGCATGTTTTTTTCTTTATTCTCCTTCTCCTTTAGGGGAACGAGGGGTAAGCAGTGCTTGGGCCGTATTCATCATCTCCTCCTCCCAGTCGTATGAGAGGGGATTGATAGCCACCACCCGGGTTCCGGTCTGCTGGGCGATAAGGTCGGCATTGCGGCGGTCGAATTCCGGCTGTACAAAGATGACGCGTACCTTCTCCTTCTTGCAGGAGTTTATCAGGTTCTTCAGATGGGTGGGAGAGGGTTCCTTTCCACCGGCTTCGATAGGAATCTGGTGCAGGTTGTAGTCGCGGGCAAAGTAGGAAAGTGCCGGATGATAAATCATGAAGGCACGGTCGGCATTCGGGCTGGAAAGCATCTGGCAGATGAGGCTGTCTGTATGCTCTATCCGCCGGATGAGTGCGTTGTAACGTTCCATGTAGGCGTTTTCATTGGCTTTGTCTATGGCGCAGAGTGCATTCAGAATATTTCCGGCAATGATTTGGGCGTTGATGGTGGAATTCCAGATGTGGGGTTCCACACCACCGGCGTGCGTATGGCCTTCGTGTACATGCCCGTCTTTATGATGATGTGCATGGGTATCGTCCAGAATAAGTTCCACATTCTCGGACATATCGAAGAATTGCAGGTGGGGAGCATTGTCCGTCAGTTTTTCCGTCCATGTCTGCTCGAAACCGATGTAGCCGATGCGGAAATAGGCCTTGCTTTGGGCAAGGTCGACAAGCTGCTGGGGCGTGGGGTCGTAGGTTTCCGGACTTGAACCTTTGGGCACCATGCTGACGACGGTGAATTCATCGCCGGCAATGGCTTCGGTGAAATACCGCAGCGGCTCGATGGTGACGGTAATCACGGGTTTATCGTCATTCTTCTTGTTCTGTTGGCCTCCTTGCTTGCACGAGAAGAGCAAGGTGGCTATGAGGAGTAAAAAACAAAACTTTTTCATTTACAATTTACAATTTACAATTTACAATTTGGCTGCGCTGTGGCAGGGGGCATCAACTATTCATTATCAACTATTCCTTATCCATTTATCACTTCCTCTTTCCTTCCCCTCAGTATCTCCCGTTTCCCTCCGGGGGGACCTGGGAGACGCTCTACCTTGAATCCTACGGCTTGCAGCATGCGGCGTACTACTCCTTTGGCGCAGTAGGTGGTCAGCACGCCATCGGTGCTCATGGCGGCATGGATATTCCGGAAGACTTTTTCCTCCCACATTCCCGGTTGCTTTTCGGGTGCAAAGGCATCGAAGTAGACAACATCGAACGGAGATTTATTAATCATTAACAAACTGTCAATGCTTATTGTTTCGACATCTGCCCGCACTTTTCTCAGTGTGAAATAAGGAGTTATGGCAACTTCTTCTTCCCACGCAGCCCGATGCAGTTCCTCGAACAGAGGATTGTCGCTATATTTTAGCGCATCCACCTCCGGCCATGCAAGCGGATAGAGTTCAATACCGGTATAGTGCACAGGTCTCTTTTCCTTTTCGGCAGTTTCCAGTGTAAGCAGGGCATTCAGTCCGGTGCCGAAACCGATTTCAAGGATATGCGGGCGGGCAGTAGCGGATGCTTTCAGTCCCATGTCGATGAAGATGTGCTGTGACTCTGTACGTGCCCCCTTTACCGAATGATAATGTTCATTCAGTTCCGGTACAAACAGTGTCGCACTTCCGTCTTCCGTCTTCTCTATGATTCGTTGCATCACTTCTGCTTTTGTTGAATGTTTTTATTTAGTTTAATTCTCTGTGATTCAGCGTGTTGTTGCGCCTATATATCCAGCGTGCTGCATCTATACATCCAGCACGTTGCATCTATACATCCAACGCGTTGTATCTATACATCTATTGCTCAAACTCACTACATGTCAATAATTCATCATCGAAATGGCTCCTTGCAGTGCCCACAGCATAGCTATGTAGCGCACCAGTTTCCCTGCAAACATGGACGTGGTGGTCAGCATCAGATTACTGCGCATGAAGCCCAGTGCAATGGCTATGGCCTCTCCCACAAAAGGCAGAAAGGCGAAGAAAGCCATCAGTGCCCCTTTCCCTTGGAGGAAATGCTGCATCCGTTCTATCTTTTCCCTTTTTACCTTGAAATATTTCTCAATCCAGTCTATACGTCCCAGACGTCCCATGTAGTAGCACGTCATGCCTCCCAGCGTATTTCCCAAGGTGGCGGAGAGTACGCACAGTGCCGGGCTCAGACCGACCTTGACCAGTGCTACCATCACTATCTCGGAACTGAACGGAATGATGCTTCCTGCCAATAGGGCAGAGATGAACAGACCGACATATCCCCAGTCAATTAGCAGCTGTACGAGTGTATCTACAAAAGCGTCCATATGTTGAATCCTAATAGAATGAATAATCCGATAAATGCACAAATGAAGAATATATTGGAACTGCGGCTATTTGTCAGTACAAACAAGTGTCCCGCCAGGATGCTGACACCGATGAGCAGGAAGGACATCAGGTGGACACTCAATACCGGTTGCAGTCCGATATAGACAAAGATGCAGAAATTCAGCAGGATGAGGAAGTGCAGATAGCTCCGGGTGCGTATCTTGTCTTCATAGCCGGCAATGAGACAGTGTGCCGCGCTGACGATGAACAGAACAAGGAGATACCCGAGGGTGGCGAGTTCCCACGGCTGATAGTCGAACCGGGTGGGAGCGAAGGTCACCAGCTCGCGGAAGGGCTGGCAGAAGAGTTCCATTTGCCCGTAGTAGAGGGCGTGTCCCAGCAACAGCCAGTAGGGTACGCTCCATCCTACCAAGGAAGCGAAGAAACTTTTGGGTTGGAGAGACTGGAAGTTGTAGGCACCTATCCAGAAGATGGGGACAAACAGCATGAGCTGCGGAAAAAGCAGGCTGCCCAGTCCGATGAAGACAAAGGCGTGGAAGAGACTGCCTGTGGGCCGTGCCTGCTGGTAGCTCTTGAAGAGGAAAAACAGTGCCACCAGGAAGGAGGCAGCTGCCAAGTCTCCCGCATACAGCATGTGTAGGCTGGGGCAGACGGATATCAGCAGGAAGTAGACAGAAGTCTGTACCGATGCCCGCATCCGGATGATGGCGAACGTATTGTTGAGCTGTATTAGGAAGTACCCGATGACGGCATACAGAATAAAGCTGAAGAGACGGTTTGCCCAGGTGGGGATGCAGAAGTCGCAGAATGTTTCCCAAAGGGAATATCCGCTTTGCTGTGTCTCCGTCTCGGGCAACAGAACAGCGGTCAGTATCCAGCAGGATACTGAAATCAGGATAGCGGTGGGTAGTGTGAACCGCCCTGCCGTTATCCGGTTCTGGAATCTCTTCGTTCTCATTTATAAGTCAAATCCGATGTCGCGACGGAAATATTTCTTCTCGAAGTTTATCATGTCGGCCACGCGGTAGCTCTTCTGCAAGGCTTCTTCCTTTGTTTCACCATAGGAGCAGACGGCGATGACACGGCCACCGGCAGTTACGGTCTGTCCGTCTTTGGTGGCTGTTCCGGCATGGAAGAGGATGCTGTCTGTTTCGGCAGCCTTCTCGAATCCGGTCATCACCTTGCCCTTTTCGTAGGCTTCCGGATATCCTCCGCTCACCAGCATGACGCAAGCGGCTGTGCGTGGGTCGAATTCCAGTGTACGCTGGTCGAGGTCGCCCTGGGCAACGCCTTCGAGCAGGTCTACCAGGTCGCTCTTGATGCGTAGCATCACACTTTCGGTTTCGGGGTCGCCCATGCGGACGTTGTATTCAATCACCATCGGTTCGTCCTTCACGTTGATAAGTCCCAGGAAGATGAAGCCTTGGTAGCCGATTTCTTCTTCCTGCAGACCGTTTACGGTAGGTTCGATGATGCGGGTGCGTACTTTTTCCATAAATGTTTCGTCGGCAAAAGGTACGGGAGTAACGCTGCCCATACCGCCGGTGTTGAGGCCTTTGTCGCCTTCGCCGATACGCTTGTAATCTTTGGCTACGGGCAATACCTTATAGTGGCGGCCGTCTGTCATCACGAATACGGAGCATTCGATGCCGCTGAGGAACTCTTCAATGACTACCGTGGCGCTGGCATCGCCGAACATGCCGCCCAGCATTTCCTTCAGCTCTTTCTGAGCTTCTTCCAGTGTGGGGAGAATCAGCACGCCCTTGCCTGCACACAGTCCGTCGGCCTTCAGTACGTAAGGCGCTTCGAGGGAAGCGAGGAAGTCGAGTCCCTCCTGCAAGTTGTCGGCGGTGATGCTCTTGTAGCGGGCAGTGGGGATGTTGTGGCGCATCATGAAGCCTTTGGCAAATTCCTTGCTACCTTCCAGTGTAGCACCTTTGGCGGTGGGGCCGATGATGTCGATATGGCAGGTGGCAGGGTCTTCCTTGAAGCTGTCGAAGATGCCTTGTACCAACGGGTCTTCGGGACCCACAACAATCATGTCGATTTCTTTCTCAAGGGCAAAGGCCTTGAGTGCGGGAAAGTCTGTCGCCTTCAGGTTCACATTCTCGCCTGCTTCGCTTGTACCTGCATTGCCGGGAGCAATATATAGTTTCTCTACTTTCGGGCTTTGGGCAATCTTCCATGCCAGAGCGTGTTCGCGGCCACCGGAGCCTAATAATAATACTTTCATGGGTTCATTTACAATTTACAATGTACAATTTGTCTGTGCTGTGGGGCATCAGGTAAGTTGTACAGATTGTTATACTTAATGATTTATTCTCTCTTTTATTCTCTTCTTTCTTCTACCATCTACTCCCTATTTGCACGCCCGCACTGCATAGCAAATTGTACATTGTATATGGTACATTGTACATTAAAGATATTCTTCAAAATATCTTGTTATCTTCTCGTGCAGATGCACACGGTCGCGTCCCAAGACGTTGTGCTTGTGCGTGGGATAGATAAACAAATCGGGATAGGTACGGGCATCCACGCACGCCTTCATGAATGAAAGGGTGTGCTGCGGCACGCAGGTGTCGTCGTGATCGTCGTGTATGATGAGCAGATGTCCTTTCAAGTTACCGGCAAGGTTTTTCAGATTTGTCTGCTTGTAGCCTTCCGGGTTCGCTTGCGGAGTGTCCATATAGCGCTCACCGTACATTATCTCGTAGTATCCCCAGTCGATAACCGGTCCACCGGCAACGCCTACCTTGAAAATTTCGGGATAGCGCAGCATCAGCGCCGTAGTCATGTGTCCTCCGAAGCTCCAGCCGTGCACGCCGATACGCTCTCCGTCCACATAAGGCTGGCTTTTCAGGAATTCTACGCCCTTCACCTGGTCTTTGCCCTCTTCGATGCCCAGCTGGCGGAAGGTGGCGTTTTCAAACTCCAGTCCACGGTTGCTGCTGCCACGGTTGTCGAGGCTGAACATGATGTAGCCTTTGTTTGCCATGTAGATGTCCCAGCCGCGGGCATCGTTCATCCAGCCGTTCGTTATCATCTGGGCGTGCGGGCCGCCGTATACGTAGACGATGGCGGGATACTTCTTTGCCGGGTCGAAGTCGGCAGGCTTTATCAGGCGGTAGTACAAGTCTGTCTTGCCGTCGGCGGCTTTGATGGTGCCTACTTCTATGCTGGGCATTTCAAAGCCTTCGTAGGGGTTCTTGGCTGTCAGCAGTGTGTGTTCCCGTTGTTTTTTCGGGTTGGTGGACATCAGTTTTATGATACGGGGGCAAGTGGGCGAAGAGGCATTGTCGATGAGGTAAGTTCCCATGAAACCGGAGATTTGTGCCGAGTGCATGCCGGTTGGGTCTCCTATCAAGCTGCGTTTGCCATTCTTCAGGTTGACAGCGTAAAGGTTGCTCTGCAAAGGAGAGATTTCCGTACTCTTGATGATGAGCTCTTTCGTGTTCCGGTTAAAACCTACGATGTCTTGTACAAGCCAGGGGCCGGAGGTGAGTTGCTTCAGCAGTTCCCCTTCCGTATTGTATAGGTACAGATGGTTGAAGCCGTCACGCTGGCTTTGATAGATGAACTTGTGGCTGTCCCATGGCAGGAATAGAATGGGAGATTGCGGCTCCACATATTTGGGATGTCTCTCTTCGATGAGCACTTGTTGCAGATTTCCGCTTTCAGCATCGTACCGGCACAGTTTGGAGTGGTTTTGGTCTCGGTTTAGCTCTATCAGATAGAGGCTTTTGCCATCCGGTGCCCAGGTGATGTTGGTGAAGTAGCGGTCTTTTGGGTCGCCCATGTCCAGGTAGATGGTCTTTTGAGTAGCCGGATTGTAGATACCTACCTTTACCTGATGGCTGAGCATGCCGGCCATGGGGTAGCGTATTTTATCCACCAGTGCTATTCTTGTCGTGATGTCAACCAATGGATAGGGGGTGACCATGCTTTCGTTCATTCGATAAAAGGCCAGCAGTTCCCCGGCAGGATTCCAGAAAGTGCCTTTTGAAATGCCGAATTCATTGCGGTGCACACTTTGTCCGCAGACGATACCTTCCGGTTCGTTGGTGACTTTCAGGGTTTGCCCGTCACCGGTCATCACATAGAGATTATTGCCGATAGTATAAGCCAAATGGCGGCTTACCTCGTTCCAATCCTCATTTGCGGCTTGGGCGGGGCAAGGCTGGCTCCAGATGACTTTTTTCTTCTTCCAGTCGACGAGGGCACGGTACTTGCCGGTGTTCAGCAGCAGGAGTGGGTCTATTTGGACTTGAATACCCAGATTGACGCCTCGGGGTACGTTGACAGCCTTTGCAGCATGAAAGTGACGCAGTTTTCCAAGTCCTTTTTCTTCCAGCAGCGCGTTGGCTTCTTCCAATGTGATGGCAGTGAATTTCTCTCCGGGCTTGGCACCTAATCCTTTGACAGCCCATGTACCTTCTATATTGTCGATGCCAAGTTCCAGACAAGCGGCATCGCCCCACCACTGGTACGATTTGTTTTCCGGTTTGTGGTAGGTCTCACCTCCGGGAATCAGATCTTCCAGGGTCGGCTTTTTCAGTTCTTGTGCCATAGCGTTTGTTGCAAGCAGAGCAGGTACTGTTATCAGCAGTGCAAGAATGCTCTTACTTATTTTCTTTGCATTCATTCTCCTTGTCATTGTTCGTGTTATTCTTCTTCCTTCTTTCCCGCCTCTCTTCTTTTTCTTTCCGGGTAAGACTCACCCGACCTTGTTCTGCGTTCTCCACCGAATTCCCGTCTTTCCCTCGGTCTGAACTCCCGTCTTTCCCCATCCTTGAACTCTCTTCTTTCACGCGGACGGAATTCGCGCTTTTCGCCGTCCTTGAATTCTCTTGGTCTGCGTTCGCCGTTGAACTCGCGTCTTTCGCTACCGAATTCACGTCTCTCTCCGCTGAATCGGGGACGGAATTCGCGTCTTTCTCCGGATTTGAACTCTTTCCTTTCTCCTGAAGCCGGACGAAATTCTTTACGCTCCTTGCTCAATTCCTCGCCTTCGGCACGGAATTCCTTGTACTTTCCATCGAAGATTTCGTACTGGCGGAATTCGCATTCCAGCGCACCATTGAATAAAGGTATCTTGGAGGTGGCTTTTAGCCCGATTTGGTCGAAGCACTCTTCCCGGTAAGAAAGAATCCATGCGGTGTTGCCCGTAAAGGCATGTTTCAGACGCTCGCCAATCATGGAGTAAAGGCCCAGCAGGTCGTTGGTAGAGATACGCTCACCGTAGGGAGGATTGGTGATGATGATGGATTTCTCCGCAGGTTGCTCGAATTGCTGGAAAGGTTGCAGCTTCAATACCACGTCCTTGCTTACGCCGGCAGCCTTTATATTGTGTGTGGCAATTTCGTTTGCCTTCGGGCTGTTGTCGTAACCGTATATCTTATGCGTAAATTCACGTTCCTGGCTGTCGTCATTGTATATCGTGTCGAACAGCTCCTGGTCAAAATCCACCCACTTCTCGAAAGCGAACTCCTTGCGGAATACGCCCGGAGCGATGTTGCGTGCAATCAGCGCCGCTTCGATGGGAATGGTTCCCGAACCACACATCGGGTCTATCAGGTCACATTCGCCACGCCAGCCGGTCATCAATATCATGCCGGCGGCCAGCACCTCATTCAGCGGGGCCTCTACTGCTTCCTGGCGATAACCGCGGCGGTGCAGCGATTCGCCGCTGGAGTCGAGAGACAGCGTACATTTGGTTTCGGCAATGTGTATGTTCAGCAGCACGTCCGGTTTGTTGACACGCACGCCGGGACGTTCGCCGGTCTTCTCGCGGAAATAGTCCACGATGGCATCCTTCACCTTGTAGGAAACGAACTTGGAATGACGGAACTCTTCACTGAATACAACCGCGTCCACGGCAAAGGTCTTGTCCGTATCCAGATAGTCTTCCCATCGGATGGCTTTAATCTGTTCGTAAACCTCGTCGGCATCCTTGGCTGTGAAGTGTTTGATGGGTTTCAGTATCCGGATGGCTGTACGCAGGCAGAAGTTTGCCTTGTACATCATTTCCTTATCACCACTGAAAGATACCATGCGGCGGCCTATTTCTATTTCGTTGGCGCCCAGTGCAGTCAGCTCTTGTGCCAGTACCTCTTCCAGTCCTTGGAAGGTTTTGGCAATCATTTCAAAAGATTGTTCGCTCATCTATGCATTTACTATTTATGTGAATCGGCAATCTGGGTAGTTGTCACTCGTTTCTCTCATTAGTGGCTGATAACCATTTAACTACTTGAACTGCTGATTTGAGTTATTTACGATTTTAATTGTTTATTGGTTGTTTGTGACTTACTTCTTGGCCTTTGTCTGTACAATCCTTGCTCCTGCGGGAACATCTTCTGTCACCCAGATATTGCCGCCTACGGTGGCTCCTTGTCCGATGGTGATGCGTCCCAATATGGTGGCGTTGGAATAGACTATCACATTGTCTTCCAGAATGGGATGGCGGGGAATACCCTTGATGGGCTTGCCGTCTTCGTCTAGCGGGAAGCTCTTGGCACCGAGGGTCACACCCTGGTACAGCTTCACGTTGTTGCCGATGATGCAGGTCTCGCCGATTACCACACCCGTACCGTGGTCGATGGTAAAATAACCACCTATTTCCGCTCCTGGATGGATATCGATTCCCGTTTCACTGTGCGCCATCTCGGTGATGATGCGGGGAATGAGGGGAACACCCAACTTGAGCAACTCGTGTGCGATGCGGTAGTTGCTGATGGCGCGGATGGCCGGATAGCAGCTGATGACTTCGCCGAACGACTGTGCGGCGGGGTCACCGTTGTAGGCGGCTTCCACATCTGTGGCGAGTGTACGTCTCATTGCCGGCAGGTTGCTGATGAACTTGGCAGCCAATAAGGCGGCTTCTTCCCGTTGGAGCTCGGTACAACAGTTGCATTCGCCGTCGCCTGCAAAGCAGAGGCCGGCAAGGATTTGCTCGGTCAGCAGGTCGAACAAGCGTTCGACATTGACACCGATATGGTAAGTCACCGTACGGCTGTTGACCGTAGAATTTCCGAAATATCCGGGGAAGATGATGGCTCGCGCCAGTTCGATGATGTCGCGCAGCACTTTTGCCGAAGGCAGCGGGTTGCCGTCCGTATGCTGGTGAAACAGTCCTTTGTATGATTCGCTTTCCGATAGCTCATCGACTGCTTGTGTCAAAATGTGGGTAAAGTTGAGTGGACTCATTATGATATCCTTAAGTTTAAAAGTGGCAACAAAGATAGGAAATACTCGTCAAATATCCTACATATCCCTCATTTATAGTACGTATTTACCATATTTGTGGTATTTTCTACGAACCAATTTTGCGCTACTTTTGTCTTGTAAGAAATAACATACCTCGTTCCACTCCGGATTGTTAGTCTTTTCCCTTAGGGGAATGAGGAATTTAAAAACAGTTGGATTATGAAGAAGATAGCAGAACGCCTTACCGACCTGGTAGGCAACACTCCCTTGCTGGAGTTGAATAATTATAACAAGAATAAGCGTCTGAAAGCCCGTGTTATCGCCAAATTGGAATATTTTAACCCCGCCGGCAGTGTGAAGGACCGCGTGGCGCTTGCCATGATAGAAGATGCCGAGGCAAAAGGACTGTTGAAGCCCGGTGCTACCATCATCGAACCTACCAGTGGGAATACGGGCGTAGGGCTGGCTTTTGTGGCCGCTGCCAAAGGTTACAAGCTGATACTGACAATGCCCGACACAATGAGCTTGGAACGCCGCAACCTCTTGAAAGCCCTCGGTGCGGAATTGGTACTGACTCCGGGTGCCGACGGTATGAAAGGCGCCATAGCCCGTGCCGAAGAACTGAAAGCCGCCAACCCCGGCTCGCTGATTCTACAGCAATTTGACAACCCTGCCAATCCGGCAATGCACGAGCGTACTACCGGACAAGAAATCTGGCGTGATACAGACGGCCGGGTGGATATTTTCGTGGCCGGTGTAGGTACGGGAGGCACAGTGAGTGGTGTGGGTGCAGCCTTGAAAGCCAATAACCCGAAGGTAAAGATTGTGGCTGTGGAGCCCGAAGATTCTCCCGTACTTTCCGGTGGGAAGCCCGGTCCCCATAAAATACAAGGTATCGGTGCCGGATTTGTGCCAAAGAACTATAACAGTGCCGTAATAGACGAAGTTCTGCAGGTATCCAATGATGACGCCATACGTACGGGCCGCGAACTGGCGAAGTATGAGGGATTGCTGGTCGGCATCTCTTCGGGAGCTGCCGTTGCTGCAGCTACCCGCTTGGCACGGTTGCCCGAGAATGAAGGAAAGACGATTGTAGCGCTGCTGCCCGATACGGGAGAACGGTATCTTTCGACGCTGTTGTATGCATTTGAGGAATATCCGTTGTAAAAGTAAATATTTCTGCCGGTTATCCGCTCCATCAATGTGGAGCAGGTGACCGGCAGATGGTATTTATAGTTCGCTTGGTCTTAACCCGAATGACCGGCAGCTTATTTTCTCTACTTTTACTTCCCATATCTTGACATTGCGTACGGCGGGTTCAGCATATTTGCATTCATTTTCCGTATATTGCTTCATCAGCATGTCGAGTACGCGTCGCTTCTCTTCCATGTCTTCCACGAAGTGTACTTTCCCACGACAGATAACACTGCGCGACTTCATGCTGTAGCTGCATGCCACTTGCCGGTGCATATAAACCAGCTCGTGTCCTTCGCAGAAGGTGATGCAAACTTGCGGGTGCTTTGTTACCATCTCCACTTTACTGCCTTCCGGGCCGGAATGCAAGTATATTACCCCGTCTTGATAGGCAAAGTTCATGGGAACCGCATATGGGTTTCCTTCAAGGTCTGTGATGCCCACTATGCAGTATGGGCATTTACGGATAATTTCCTCAATCTGTGTAGGGTCTGTAATAGTAATTGTCTTCATGTGCAAAGCCTCATCCCCGGCCCCTCTCCGAAAGAGAGGGGAGTGGGGATATTTAAATATTGTAGGGTTATTCTTTATTTCACTTCACTCAAGTTTCGCAAGTTTTCAATTCATTGCTCTCCTCTCCCCTCTCTATCGGAGAGGGGAGAGGGGGTGAGGTTACACCAGTGCAAAGTCCAACTGCTTCTTTTCCAAGTTAGCGCGTGCCACCTTAATGGTAATGGCATCTCCCAGACTATAAATTTTATTTTTGCGGCGTCCGCGCAGGCAGTAGTTCTTTTCATCGAATTCGTAATAGTCATCGTCGAGGTCGCGGATGGGAATCATGCCTTCGCACTTGTTCTCATTCAGCTCCACGTAGAGTCCCCATTCCGTTACGCCGGAGATGACACCGTCGAAGGTCTGTCCCAGGCGTTCGGTCATGAATTCTACTTGCTTGTACTTGATGGAGGCGCGTTCCGCGTTGGAGGCTATCTGCTCCATGCTGCTGCTGTGTTCGCAGAGGGCTTCGTATTTCTGTTCGGACACGGTGCGGCCTCCCTGGTCCAAGTACTTGGTGAGCAGACGGTGTACCATCATATCCGGATAGCGGCGGATGGGCGAGGTGAAATGGGTATAGTAATCGAAAGCCAAACCATAGTGCCCCACGTTATGCACGGAGTAGCGTGCCTTCTGCATGGCGCGGATGGAGACGGTTTCAATCAAGTTCTCCTCCTTCTTGCCCTGGATGTCGTCCAGCAGGTGGTTGATGGACTTGGAGATGTCGGTCTTTGTACCGCTGGTACGCAGCTTGTAGCCGAAACGGGCGATGAACTGTGCCAGGTTGTCCAGCTTCTCCGGGTCGGGGAGGTCGTGAATACGGTATGGCAACACTTTGGCTTTCTTGCCTTTGGGCACGCGGCCTATCTTTTCGGCTACGGTGCGGTTGGCAAGCAGCATGAACTCCTCTATCAGCTTGTTGGCATCTTTCGACTCCTTGAAGTAGACGCTGACGGGTTTGCCCTTCTCGTCAATTTCGAACTTCACTTCGTAGCGGTCGAAGTTGATGGCTCCTGCCTTAAAGCGGTTCTCACGCAGTATTTTGGCAAGCTTATCCAGTTGGAGCACCTCTTCCTGGAAGTCTCCTTTGCCGGTTTCTATAATCTCCTGGGCTTCTTCGTAGGTGAAGCGGCGGTCGCTCTTGATGACGGTATGTACCACGCGTGAGTTCTTCACTTCGCCTTTTTCCGTCATTTCAAAGATGACGGAGTAGGCAAGCTTCTCTTCGTCGGGGCGGAGTGAACAGATGAAATTACACAACCGTTCGGGGAGCATTGGGATGGTGCGGTCTACGAGGTAGACGGATGTGGCACGCTTCTCGGCTTCCTTGTCTATGATGCCGCCCTCTTTCACGTAGTGGGTCACGTCGGCAATGTGTACGCCTACTTCCCAAAGTCCCCCTTTCAGTTTGCGGATGGAGAGGGCGTCGTCGAAGTCCTTGGCATCCTTGGGGTCGATGGTGAAGGTGGTCACACCCCGGAAGTCCTCACGTCGGGCTATTTCCTCGGCGGAGATTTCGGCGGGTATCTTGTCGGCAACTTTCTCTACGGCAGCGGGGTAGACATAGGGCAGGCCGAATTCCGCCAGGATGGCGTGCATCTCGGTGGTATTGTCTCCTGCGCGCCCCAGGATATCGATTACCTGGCCGATGGGGTTCTTGGCTTTGTCGGGCCATTCCACCACCTTTACGATGGCTTTGTCGCCCGTCTTGCCGCCTTTCAACTTTTCTTTGGGGATGAAGATGTCGTTGGCAAGCGTACGGTTTTCCGTTACAAGGAAAGCGTATGACTTGGCAACTTCCAGGGTACCCACGAAGGTGTCGTTGGCACGTTCCAGTATCTCGATGACTTCTCCTTCGGCTTCGCGTCCGCGACGCTTGGCATAGAAGGCGATACGCACTTTATCATTGTTCATGGCGTGTGCCGAGTTGCGTTCGGCCACGAATATCGGTTCGCCTCCACCTTCCGGTATAAAGGAATTCTTGCCGTTGCTCTTGCGCTGGAAGGTTCCGGTCATTTCCACGCCGTGGTTGTTCAGCTTGTATTTGTGCTTGTCCACTTCTGTGATGTAGTCGTCCATCGACAGTTCGGACAAGATGTCCATGCACAGCATCTTCAGCGGATGTGTGGTGAGGTGGAGTTGTTCAAAGATGTATTTCAGGGATAATACTTCGTCTTGCTTTGTGTGGAAGAATTCCAGCAGTACTTTGACGAGCTCTTTCTTCTTCATGCGTTTGCCGGCTTTCTTTTCTTTCTTTTTGGCCATAATGTTATGATGTATTTTATGTATAAATAGAGATTCTGTGTCAATCTGTGTAATCTGTGGTGATTACCTCTTGCAAAGTAAACAAATAAATACGTTCCTTCGTTCACTCAGACTTCAAAATATTATCATTCTATTGAAAATAATGAAGGAACGACAGATTGTAATGGATTTATGTACTATATTTGCACACAAAGTGAAGATAGGCTGTACCTTAGACGAAAAGCAGATGGAAATGCAAACTCTGAACAAAAAAGCAGATGCCACACGGGAAAAAGACATTTACCGGGTGACGGTTGTGGGAAGTGTGGTAAACTTTCTCTTGCTTGTCTTCAAATTCTTTGCAGGTATTGTAGGTCACAGTGCCGCCATGCTGGCGGATGCGGTACATTCTTTGTCGGATTTCATTACAGATATTATTGTCATTGTTTTTGTGCGCATTTCGGCAAAGCCCGAAGATGAAGGACACGATTACGGTCATGGCAAGTACGAGACGCTGGCAACTGCCATTATCGGTATTTTTCTGTTGTTTGTGGGATTCGGCATTTTCTGGAACGGGGCTTCCTCCATTTACCGCTTCCTGCAAGGCGGCTCTCTGCAGGAACCCGGTATACTGGCACTGGTGGCTGCATTGGTATCCATCGTTTTCAAGGAAGTGCTTTATCAATATACCGTATTCAAGGGCAGGAAGTTGAATTCGCAGGCGGTTGTTGCCAATGCCTGGCATCACCGGAGTGACGCGTTTTCGTCCATAGGCACGGCAGCGGGTATAGGTGGCGCTATTCTTTTGGGTGACCATTGGCGGGTGCTGGACCCGGTGGCAGCGGTTATTGTCAGCTTCTTCATTATGAAGGTGGCTGTGCAGTTGTTGATACCGTGTGTGGACGAACTGTTGGAGAAATCATTGCCTGCCGAGGTGGAGGATGAGATACTGAAGACGATTCTTTCTTTTCCCGGTATCAGCTCGCCGCATCACCTTCGTACGCGCCGCATCGGCAGTTATTGTGCCATCGAGGTGCATGTGCGTATGGATGGTAGCATCTCGCTGGAGGAAGCTCACGAGACGGCAACGGCGGTGGAGAACAAGTTGAAAAGGCAGTTCGGCAAAGGAACACTGGTCAGCATCCATGTGGAGCCGGTGAAGAAGAGTAACGAGGCGACAGAGTAACACAAGGAGCGTCAAGGTGACGGACCGGATGAAAAGTAATTAGTAATTTGTAACAGAAGAAGTGGAATCGATTTTAATTACAGGAGCAAGCGGATTTATCGGAAGTTTCATCGTGGAGGAGGCGTTGAAGCGCAAGTTCGGTGTGTGGGCGGGTGTACGTTCGTCCAGCAGCCGCGAGTATCTGCGTGACCGCAAGATACATTTCCTCGAACTGGACTTTGCGCACCCCAATGAACTGAGGGCACAACTCTCGGGACATAAAGGGACCTACAATAAGTTTGATTATATTGTCCATTGTGCCGGTGTGACGAAGTGTGTGGACAAGAACGAATTCGATTTGGTGAATTATCTGCAGACCAAATACTTCATCGATACGCTGAGGGAGCTGAACATGATTCCCAAGCAGTTTATCTTCATCAGTACGCTGAGTGTGTTCGGCCCGGTACGCGAGAGGACCTACGACCCGATTATGGAGAGTGACCCCCCTTCACCCAATACCGCCTACGGACTCAGTAAACTGAAAACAGAACTTTATTTGCAGAGTATTCCGGGTTTCCCCTACGTCATCTACCGGCCGACGGGTGTATACGGGCCGCGTGAGAAGGATTATTATCTTATGGCAAAGTCCATCCGGCAGCATACGGACTTTTCTGTAGGCTTCTGCCGCCAGGACTTGACGTTTGTATATGTAAAGGATATCGTGCAGGCCGTCTTCCTCGGGATAGAGAAGCAGGTGTCCCGCCGCGCCTATTTCCTGGCTGACGGGAAGGTGTATAGCAGCCGTGCTTTTTCCGATTTGATAAGGAAAGAATTGGGCAATCCGTTTGTTATTCGCTTGAGATGTCCGTTAATTGTATTGAAAGTCGTATCTTTGCTCGCTGAATTTTGGGCGAAGCGGCAGAACAAGACCAGTACGCTCAATTCGGACAAGTATAGAATAATGAAACAACGCAACTGGCAGTGTGACATCACACCGGCCGTCGAGGAACTGGGCTTCAGTCCTGAGTACGACCTGGAACGGGGTGTAAAGGAAACCATTGCCTGGTATAAGGATAAGGGATGGCTTTAGATTTATTTAAAAGGGTAGAAACCCGTAAGGGGCTTTTTGCGGTAGAGAAGATTACGCTGATATACAATTTGCTGACTTCCATTCTCATTCTGTTTCTTTTTCAGGAAATGGATCATCCGGTGCAGATGCTTGCAGACCGTGTTGTCATTGCGGGTATGACGTTCCTGCTGATGTATCTTTACCGGCTGGCACCCTGCAAGTTCTCTGCCTTTGTGCGCATAGCCATCCAGATGTCACTGCTTTCCTATTGGTATCCCGACACCTTTGAGTTCAACCGGATATTCCCCAATCTCGACCACATGTTCGCGTCGGTGGAGCAGTGGATGTTTGGCGGACAGCCTGCTGTGTGGTTCTGTGAAAGGTTTCCGCAGATGTGGGTGAGCGAGCCGTTTAATATGGGGTACTTCTTCTATTATCCGATGATTCTGCTGGTGGTGGTGTGGTATTTCCTTTATCGTTTCGACCTTTTCGAGAAGGTTTCGTTCGTCATCGTCACCGCTTTCTTCATCTATTACCTTATTTATATCTTCGTCCCCGTTGCCGGGCCGCAGTTCTACTTTCCCGCCATTGGAAGCGACCATGTGGCGCAAGGTATCTTTCCGTCCATCGGTGACTATTTCCATCACCATCAGGAACTTCTTCCCGGTCCGGGCTATGAGCACGGCTTCTTCTACAACCTGGTGGAGAGTTCCCAGCAGGTGGGTGAGCGCCCCACGGCTGCTTTTCCCAGTTCGCACGTCGGAATGTCTACGGTACTGATGATTATGGCATGGCGTGGCAGCAAGCGTCTGTTTGCCTGCTTGTTTCCTTTCTATCTGCTGTTGTGCGGGGCTACGGTCTATATCCAGGCACATTACCTGATAGACTCTATCGTGGGTTTCGTATCGGCTTTCGGCATTTATATCCTGGCCACGTGGATGTTCAAGCGATGGTTTGCGCAGCCGATGTTCCGCTAGTCGGGCACGGTGATTATCTTTCCACTGTCTGTGGGCAATACCAATGTACGCGGATAAACTTCTGCCGGAAGTGAATGCTGGAAGTTTACGATGAGCTGTTTGAGCAGTTTTTTCTTTTTCATAAAGACATATTTATGGGATTCTTTCTTTCTTGGGAAGACGAATATAGGGACTTGTTTCTTTCTGCCAAAGAAACAATGTTTTTTTTCTTGCCTCCTTGTTGGCAAGGTTTTGCCTTCCCATTGGCAAGGCTTTGCCACCGCGTTGGCAAAACTTTGCCATAGGCATGGCAAAAGTTTGCCAAGGGCAAGGCAAGTGGTTGGCAAAATTTCTTGCTGACAGACAGTGAGTTATGCGGATGGCAACAAAGCGTGTCATCTGCGTCTGAATACTCCCCCCCTCTCAGAAGCTATTCAAGAAGGGGCGTGAGGATGATTGCTCAAGTATCGGACTCGATGGTAAAAATCGTATGCGGTTTTCTCCTATGGCAGCAACGGCTCTATCTCTTCGAAGATGCGGTACAGTTCCTCCTTCGTCTCTGCCCGCAGCATGGCTATCCGGGTGTCGCGGAAATTGGGAATCCCTTTGAAGAGCGGGCTTGCTGCCAGGTGGCGGCGCACGTGCAGTATGCCCCGTCGTTCATCCAGCAGGTTGACGCTGTCTTCCACTTCCTGGCGGAGTACGTTCAGCCGCCATTCGGAACTCAGCGGAGGGAGTTCTTCGCCCGTCTCCAAATAATGCTTCACTTCCTTAAAGAACCACGGGCGGCCGAAGCTGGCACGGCCTATCATGATGGCGTCCACACCGTAGAGGTCGAAGCATTCTTTGGCCCGTTGGGGAGTGGTGATATCACCGTTGCCGATGATGGGAATGTGCATGCGTGGGTTCTTTTTCACCTCGCCGATAAGTGTCCAGTCCGCCTCGCCGGTATACATCTGGGCGCGGGTACGGCCGTGGATGGTGAGGGCGGCAATGCCGCAGTCCTGCAACTGCTCGGCAAGGTCTACGATGATTTTACTGTTGGCATCCCAGCCCAGGCGGGTCTTCACGGTGACGGGAATCTTCACGGCATCTACCACGGCACGGGTGATTTCCAGCATCAGCGGAATGTTCTGTAGCATACCGGCACCGGCACCCTTGCCGGCAACGCGCTTCACGGGGCAGCCGAAGTTGATGTCCAGCGTGTCCGGATGTGCCTGCTCCACAATGCGGGCGGCTTCTACCATGGTGGCGGTGTCCCGTCCGTATATCTGTATGGCTACGGGCCGCTCTTCATCGCTGATGTTCAGTTTCTGCTGGGTCTTGCCTACGGAGCGTATCAAGGCATCGGCAGAAACGAACTCGGTATATACCATGTCTGCTCCGAAGTGCTTGCACATCAGGCGGAAAGCAGGGTCGGTGACGTCCTCCATCGGGGCGAGGAATACGGGGCGTGGGCCCAGGTCTATATCTTTAATCTTCATAATCTAAGCGGATTTGTCCGCAAAAGTACAGAAAAAAGCCTACCTTTGCATACTCTAATTCAAAAAGAAATGATGAAACACTCAATCTGTGACTTCGAAATCATGGCACCGGTAGGCTCGCGCGAATCTCTCGCAGCAGCCATACAAGCAGGTGCCGACTCCATCTATTTCGGTATCGAGAACCTGAACATGCGTGCCCGTTCGGCAAATACCTTCACTATCGACGATTTGCGGGAAATAGCCCGGACGTGCGACGAACATGGCATGAAGAGCTACCTCACCGTCAATACCATTATATACGACCATGACATTCCGCTGATGCGTACCATTGTAGATGCGGCAAAGGCGGCAGGCATCTCGGCAGTCATTGCCGCTGATGTGGCAGTGATGAGCTATGCCCGGCAGATAGGGCAGGAGGTACACCTCAGCACACAGCTCAACATCAGCAACGTGGAAGCCCTGCGCTTCTATGCGCAGTTTGCCGATGTGGTGGTGCTGGCGCGTGAGCTGAATTTGGAGCAGGTGGCAGAAATCTACCGACATATCCGTGAGGAGAATATCTGCGGTCCCAGTGGAGAGCAGATACGTATAGAGATGTTCTGCCACGGTGCGCTTTGCATGGCAGTCAGCGGAAAGTGTTATCTCTCATTGCATGAAATGAACCACTCCGCCAACCGCGGTGCCTGCATGCAGGTATGCCGCCGTAGTTATACGGTGCGCGACAAGGAGACGGATGTGGAATTGGAGGTGGACAACCAATACATCATGTCCCCCAAAGACTTAAAAACTATCCACTTCATGAACAAGATGCTGGATGCAGGTGTTCGTGTTTTCAAAATAGAAGGACGTGCCCGCGGACCCGAGTACGTGCGCACGGTAGTGGAGTGTTACAAAGAAGCCATCCGTTCCTATCTGGACGATACATTCACCGATGAGAAGATTGCCCGGTGGGACGAACGTTTGAAGACGGTCTTCAATCGTGGTTTCTGGGACGGCTACTACCTGGGACAACGCTTGGGCGAATGGACCAAGAACTACGGCTCTGCCGCTACGGAACGTAAAATCTATGTGGGTAAGGGCATCCGCTACTTCTCAAACATCGGTGTGGCAGAGTTCCTGGTAGAAGCAGCCGAAGTGAGCGTAGGCGACAAGTTGCTGATTACGGGTCCCACAACGGGTGCCGAATTCGTCACTTTGGACGAGGCACGCGTCGATTTGAAGCCCGTGCAGACTGTAAAGAAAGGCCAGCATTTCTCGATGAAATCGGTGAAAATACGTCCCAGTGACAAACTCTACAAGCTGGTCAGCGTAGAGGAACTGAAGAAGTTCAAAGGCTTGGATGTGGAGAAACAACGTGGCTAAGTATCAAATAGTAAATAGTCCAATAGTAAATATGAATTATATCTATGAACTTCCCATGAAGGTGCGCGACTATGAATGCGACCTGCAAGGCATCGTCAATAATGCCAATTATCAGCATTATCTGGAGCATACGCGCCATGAGTTTCTGTTGAGTGCCGGCGTCAGCTTTGCCGGACTGCACGAGCAGGGGGTAGACCCGGTAGTAGCACGTATCAATATGGCTTTCAAGACTCCCCTGAGGAGTGGTGACGAGTTTGTCTCCAAACTCTACATGAAGAAGGAGGGTATCAAGTACGTCTTTTACCAAGATATCTTCCGTGCTTCCGACGGCAAAGTCTGTCTCAAAGGCATAGTTGAAACCGTATGTGTGGTGAACGGGCGGTTAAGCGATAGCGAACTGTTCGACCGTCTCTTTGCCCCTTATCTCAATCCGTGTGAATCTGTGTAATCTGTGGTGGAATGAACAGTGACGAACGGATTTGCAGCATAGCTCTCACACTTTGCCCCGGTATAGGACATATCGGGGCAAAGCGTTTAATAGAGGGTATGGGCAGTGCTGCCGAAGTATTCAGTCGGCGGAAGGAGCTCCCCGAAATCATGCCCGGTGTGAATCCGGGGGTAGTGACGGCTCTTGATTGTCTCGCTGCCTTTCTGCGTGCCGAGCAGGAGATGGAGTTTGTAGAGAAGAATCGTCTTTCCTGCCTGACGTTGAAGGATGAGGCTTACCCTTCGCGTTTGCGTGAATGTGAAGATGCGCCGATTGTACTTTTCTTTAAAGGAAACACCGATTTCAACCGCCTGCATGTCATCGATATGGTAGGTACACGCCGTGCCACCGATTACGGCAAGCAATTCTGTGCCGACTTCCTGCGCGATTTGGCCGTTCTTTGTCCCGATGTGCTGGTAGTAAGCGGACTGGCTTACGGGATAGATATCCATGCCCATCGGGCCGCTTTGGCAAATCATCTCCCTACCGTTGCTGTCCTTGCTCACGGACTGGACCGCATCTATCCGTATGTACACCGGAAAACAGCCATCGACATGCTGGCACAAGGTGGACTGCTGACCGAATTCCTTACCGGGACGAATCCGGACAAGCATAATTTCGTCAGCCGCAACCGTATTGTGGCGGGTATGAGTGATGCTACCATTGTGGTGGAGTCTGCCGCAAAGGGAGGTTCCCTTATCACTGCAGAGTTGGCGGAGGGATACCATCGTGACTGTTTTGCTGTTCCGGGGCGTGTTACGGACGAATCTTCCATCGGTTGCAACCGGTTGATACGCGACAACAAGGCTGCCCTTATCCAGAGTGCGGAAGAGTTTGTGCAGATTATGGGCTGGGCCGTAGCGGAGCAGCCTGCCCGGACAGAAGGTATTCAGCGTAATCTCTTTCCGGAACTGACAGAAGAGGAGGAGCTTGTTGTGCGCATCCTTATGCGGCAGGGAGACCTCCATATCAATGCGATGGTGGTGGAAGCGGACATACCCGTCAACCGGATGAGTGCCTTGCTTTTTGAATTGGAGATGAAGGGAGTGGTCAAGGCAATGGTGGGTGGTGTCTATCACTTGCTGACTTGAGCGCGGCAGGTCTCTTGCCTTATATGGACGGTTTCCCGTATTTCATGATGAACTTTTCCGGGTGGTCTGTCGCTATGATGTCTACCCCCAGGTCGACTGCCTTCTGGTTCTCTTCCGTCTTGTCGTCCAGCCCCAGGACAAGTGCCAGTACCTGCAGGTTGTGCTCACGGCATTTCTTTACGAATTGCGGGGTAAGGGAGTCAATCCAGACGACAGCGATGTCGGGATGCAGTTCCTTTACGACATGCTCTATGTCCTTTTCACTTTTGATGTAGGCTTGCAGGGTTCTTACCTCGGGTGCCATCTTTCTGAAGCATTTGGCATGATACTCCTTGCTGAAGGTGAAGTTGCAGTTTTCCAGCATGCCTTCGTCCTTTATCAAGTTCAGTAATTGGTGCAGACCGCCGTTGCGGTAGTCGATGGTGATTCTTAAACCGTGCTCTTTGGCCTTGCGTAGCAGGTCGGTAAGGCGTAGTACCCGTTGTCCGGCAAATCGGGGCGCAAACCAAGAGCCGGCATCCAGTGTGTCGATGTCGGTGGACAGCCATTGGGAGATGGCGCCGGTACCGTTGGTGGTACGGTCGAGGGTGGAATCGTGCAGTACGTAGAAGACACTGTCCTTACTGATGCAGACATCGCATTCTATATTGCCTACACCGTATTTGATGCACGAATCTACGGATGCCATTGTGTTTTCGGGAGCGATGGTGGCGGCACCACGGTGTGCGCTGGTCAGGGGTATCTTGGTGGTGGCAGCAGGCCGTTGGGAACATCCTGCGGTAAGTAGGATTATGGAAAGCAATGCGAGTACCGGTTTTTTCATAATGGGCTCAAGTGGTGATGTTTTCTTCTTTAACAGTTATAAAAGCCATCGAAGATAGCTATTTTTTGTCATTCGGAGAAACGTATGGGCATAAAAAAAGGAGTACCGCTGTACTCCAACCTTTGTTAACCTTAAATCTAATACTATGAAAAAAATCACATTACAAATGTAAGGTTCCCGTTGTTATCTTCCAAATTTCAGAATGTTCCTGCTACTTCTTTTGTATTTCTTTCACTGAATTTTACTGTTTTCGCACACGGATTGACTTTTTGAGAGAGAAGAATCTATTCACAGCGTCCCGGATAAGGCAGAAGTTGCAAATCTGTTTCAATCGTTTCACAGAACCTTTCAGCCTTTGAAAAGAGTGATGGAAAGTGATTTTTATTCGGTAATTATCTTCTACTTTTGTTTGTATACAACGCGAAATTATGGGAAAACGCATTTTTATATATGTCTTTTGGCTACTCCTTTTTTGCATGATGTCGGGGCAGGTAATAGGGCAGAATAAGTCGGTAGAATCCCATAGCCATACTTGTAAAACGGTGCTGGCGTTAAAAAATAATTTGCTTTACGACCTGGCCTTGGCTCCGAACATAGAAGTGGAGCTGCCATTGGGAAAGAGGTGGTCTTTGAATGTTGAGTACAAATGCCCTTGGTGGTCTGACAGCGGATGTAATTTCTGCTATCAGCTCCTTTCGGGAGGGACAGAGGCGCGTTACTGGTTGGGAAACCGCCATACGCGCGGAAGATTGTCCGGACACTTCCTGGGAGCATATGCCGAAGGAGGTACCTATGATTTTCAGTTGAAAGAGGAGAAGGGATACCGGGGGAAGTATTACGCAGCTGCAGGAATAACTTATGGATACGTGCGTCCACTGGCTCGGCATCTGGCGATTGAATTCAGTGTGGGCATTGGATACTTGGATACGGAGTACAGGAAATATACTTCTTATGGAAATGACTTGGTTTGGGTCAGCAGTGGAAAGTATCACTTTATCGGGCCGACAAAAGCAAAAATTTCTTTGGTATGGCTTCTAACGTCGGGGAGATGAGTGGTATGAAAGATGCACGGCATATGATTCTCTGGCTGTTCTTCGGACTGTTGCCAATGCTGGGAAGCTGTGACTTCCGCGATATGCTGGATGATTATCCCGTTAGCGGAGTACAGATTAAACTGGATTGGAAAGGGGTGACGGATAAGCTGCCGCAGACCATGCGGATTATCTTCTATCCGAAAGATACTCAGGGGAGAAAGGTTGAAAGTTATCTGCCTGCCGGAGGGGGTGAGGTGAAGGTACCGCCGGGGAAGTATGCGGTGGTGGCCTATAACTTCAATACGGAGAGTATACAGATACGGGGCGACGAGAGTTATGAGACGATTGAGGCTTTTACGGGACACTGTACGGGGCTGGATGTACACGAAGATATGGTTTGGTCGCCCGACCCTTTGTATGTGGTGGCTTTGGACGAGGTGGAAATAAGGCAGAGTGATGTGGCGCTTCCGTTGAACTGGAAGCCGGAAGCGGTAGTGGACCATTATTCCTTTGATATAAAGGTGGAAGGATGGGATAGAATATCGAGCATCATCTGCCATGTGGACGGCTTGAACGGAAGTTACTTTATAGGCAACCGTGCTTGCCATTTGAGCGAGGTACCTATATGTGTGGATACAAAGCGTGAAAACGGGCTTTTATGGGGGTATTTCTCCAGTTTTGTATTACTGAAAGATACCAAGACCCGTGCGGATAGTCCTATGTTGCTGACACTGAAGATTGTGAAACGAGATAAAACGGTTCAAGAGGTGAAGGTGGATATCACGGAAGTGATTGAAACAGCTCCTCCCTCGGGAGGAGGCGAAGAAGAACCTGATGTGGGCGTTCCTGGGTCGGAAATCCATATCGAGGTTCCCGTACCGGAGGACAAGGTTGTGGTGGATGATTTGGAACCGGGAACCGATGAAGGAGATGGAGGGATTGGTGGCGATGTGGATGATTGGGATGATGAGACGGATGTGGAGCTACCGGTGAATTGATAGCAAACAGACAAATAAATATATTAACTTTAATAACAGACAATTATGAAGAAGGTTTTATTTTTGGCTTTGGCTGCAGCAGCAGTAATGAGTTGCTCGGAAAGTGAGGAGATAGAGAATGCCGGACAAAAGGCGGAGATTAAATTGGGAACAGTAGTGGGTAACACTACGAGAGCCACAGTGACTGATTTGCCGGAATTGCAGAAGGTAGGGTTCACTGTGTATGCTTATAATACGGGAGCGACAGCAATGGCCTCCGTTGCGACTTTTGATGCGATGAAGGAATTCATGACAGATGTTAAAGTAACCTATAGTGCTCCCGACTGGAGTTTGACTGGGGGAACATATTATTGGCCAATGACGGATAACTTGCAGTTCTTTGCTTACGGGAATCCGGGTACCGGAGCCTTGACGTACAATCAACCGGCTGCTGGTGCTATATATCCTTCCATTACTTATACGGTAGCAGATGTAGCTGCCCAAACGGACTTGGTAGCCGCGAAAGCGACGGATGCAACCAAGGCATCAAATGCCAGTGGGGTATCTTTGAAATTCGGCCATATACTGACCCAAATAAATTTCACTGTCAAGGCAGCCGACGCTTTGACTTATAAACTGAAAACACTTACAATATCCGGTGTGCACAATAAAGGAACTTATGGTTTTGATGATTCAATATGGAAGTCACAGGAAGGAACAGCCACTTATGCACATACGATTGACGATGGTGCATTGGAAGTGAATACAACGGGTGTGGAAGTGAATACAGCCTGGATGTTGATGCCCCAGACGTTGGATACGAATGCCAAAATCAATGTTGTCTATGACATCTATGAGAAAGACGTTCTTCTTGATACTGTAACTTCCGCCATTGACTTGAATGATACACAAGCCTGGGGTGAAGGCAAAAAGATACGTTATACGCTGACGCTGGCCAATAAGGCGGCAAAAGTAACCTTTGTACCTGAAGTTGGTCCATGGAGTACGGCTGATGATACGAACGTGGAAAAATAAAACGGCACTGTCCGCAATAAAAAACTGAATTACTTCTATTTTATTCATTCCCCGAAACTTCTTTATGAAAGTTTTCGGGGAATGTTTCTTTTATGAGTATTATTTATCTATTTTTGTCACTGCAACAAACAAACAAATCTACTTGCCGATGCCCAACTCTTCTGCTTGCAGAGGTAAAAAACAATGCGCTCAATGTCCCAAGGCTGTGGACAATGCAATAATATATGCTTCCCACCTCAGAGGATTCCATCTGCCGGCGCGAAAGTGTGAGGAAAATATTATAATTTTCCTGCTGAAAGGAGAAGTGCTTGTCAACAGTAAGGAGTATGCGGGAACTGTGTTGCATGCAGGTGAGTTCATCCTTCAAGCTATTGGTTCCAAGTACGAAATACTTGCCATGACGGATGTGGAATGCGTTTGTTACCGGTTCAGTAAGCCTGAATTCTTCTGTGAGGACCGGTATAACCATATTATGAAAGAGGTTACCCCTCCATTGATATTCTATCCTTTGACCATTACTCCCGAGTTGCAGCTCTTTCTGGAAAGTTCCAAGGCCTATTTGTCCGAGGAGAAGATTTGCCGGGAAATGCTTTGTTTCAAACGGAAAGAACTTGCTTTCATTCTTGGAAATTACTACTCCGACTATGAGCTTTCCATGCTGATACATTCTCTTGCCCAGTATACTAATTCCTTCCACTACTTTGTCTTGCAGAATCATGCCAAAGTCAAGACGGTAGAGGAACTTGCCCAGTTGGGAGGATATACAGTAGCTACTTTCCGGCGTATATTCAATTCTGTTTTTCATCAACCGGTGTACGAGTGGATGATGGAACGGAGGAAGGAAAGCGTGGTTTATGAACTTCGCTATACGGATGCCTCTATATCAGAGATTTGCTATAAATATGGCTTTGAATCGCTGCCTCATTTTTCCAATTTCTGCAAAAAGAATTTCGGGGCTTCTCCCCGTAGCTTGCGTGCCGGCAATTTATCTGAAGTAAACGGCATGTCATAAAAAAACTCCTCCGGCGGTTTCCCGGCAGAGGAGTCTCTTGTGATATTAATCAAATATAGTGAAAGCTGAGTGATAAATCTGAGCTTGCTCAAAAGGTTTATCCGAAGCGCATCCTATATTATTTGCAGAAAGACCGGATTAGTCTTTCAGTTTCGCAATGATAAAGTCGCGGTTCAGGCGAGCAATGTTGCTGATGGAAACATTCTTCGGGCATTCAGCTTCGCACGCACGAGTGTTTGTACAGTTACCGAAACCGAGTTCGTCCATCTTGCTCAACATAGCCTTGGCACGGCGCAATGCTTCCGGTTTGCCTTGGGGCAACAGGTTCAGCTGGCTCACCTTGGCAGAAACGAACAGCATAGCAGAACCGTTCTTACAAGCAGCCACACAAGCACCACAACCGATACAGCTGGCAGCATCCATAGCCTCGTCAGCGATGGGCTTCGGAATCAGGATAGCGTTGGCATCCTGGGGAGCACCGGTACGTACGCTGACGTAGCCGCCTGCCTGCATAATCTTGTCGTAGGCCGTACGGTCGACCATCAAGTCCTTGATAACCGGGAAACCGGCAGAGCGCCACGGTTCAACAGTGATGGTATCGCCGTCATTGAAACGACGCATATAAATCTGGCAAGTCGTAGCGCCGGTTGCAGGACCGTGGGGGTGTCCGTTGATGTAGAGCGAACACATACCGCAGATACCTTCGCGGCAGTCGTGGTCGAATACAACCGGTTCTTTACCTTCAGAAATCAGCTGTTCGTTCAAGATATCCAGCATTTCGAGGAATGAAGTATCGCCCGGGATATCTTTCATTTGGTATGTTTCAAAAGCGCCTTTTGCTTTCGGACCCTTCTGGCGCCATACCTTGAGCGTAAATGATATATTTTTATCCATTTTCTTTAATTCTTTAAATGTTCAACTTCCCGATTAGCTCTTGTAGTTACGAGTCTGTACCTTGATTGCTTCGTAAACCAGCGGCTCTTTCAGCAATACCGGTTCCTTTTCGTCAGAACCCTGATATTCCCAGCAAGCCACGTAGAAGTAGTTTTCATCGTCACGCTTGGCTTCGCCTTCTTCAGTCTGATATTCTTCACGGAAGTGACCGCCGCAGCTTTCGTTACGGTTCAGTGCATCGTAAGCAACCAGCTCGCCCATAGTGATGAAGTCGTACAGACGGATAGCCTTGTCGAGTTCTACATTCATACCTTCCTTGTCGCCCGGGATGAACAGTTCTTTCTCGAACTCCTTGCGGACTTCTTTCAGCTTCTTCAGACCTTCCTTCAAGCCTTCGGCCGTACGTCCCATACCTACATATTCCCACATAATGTGGCCCAGTTCCTTGTGGATAGAGTCTACAGACTTCTTACCCTTGATGTTCATCATCCAGTCAATCTTCTCCTGAACGGCCTTTTCTGCAGCTGCAAATTCGGGCAGGTCGGTAGAGAAACGGGGAACTGTAATCTGGTCGGCCAGATAGTTCTGGATAGTGTAAGGCAATACGAAGTAACCATCGGCCAGACCTTGCATCAGGGCGGAAGCACCGAGGCGGTTTGCACCGTGGTCGGAGAAGTTACATTCACCGATGGCGAACAGTCCCTTGATGGAGGTCATCAGTTCGTAGTCAACCCAGATACCACCCATGGTATAGTGGATAGCCGGATAAATCATCATCGGGTTTTCGTATGGGCTGACATCAGTGATTTCTTCATACATATCGAAGAGGTTGCCGTAACGTTGTGCAACGACATCTTTACCCAGACGGTTGATAGCTTCGGAGAAGTCAAGGAATACGGCAAGACCGGTGTTGTTCACGCCGAAGCCCTTGTCGCAGCGTTCTTTGGCAGCGCGGCTGGCAACGTCACGCGGAACGAGGTTACCGAATGCCGGATAACGGCGTTCCAGGTAGTAGTCGCGGTCTTCCTCGGGAATATCTTTTCCTTGCAGTGTACCTTCCTGCAGTTTCTTGGCATCTTCCAGCTTCTTCGGAACCCAGATACGACCATCGTTACGCAGAGATTCGGACATCAAAGTCAGCTTAGACTGCTTGTCACCGTGAACCGGGATACAAGTGGGGTGAATCTGTACGTAAGCAGGGTTGGCAAACCAGGCACCTTTACGGTAGCAAGCCATTGCTGCAGAGCAGTTACATGCCATTGCATTGGTAGAAAGGAAGTAGGCATTGCCGTAACCACCGGTAGCGATTACCACAGCGTGGGCGGCAAAACGTTCCAATTTACCGGTAACGAGGTTCTTTGCAATGATACCGCGGGCACGTCCGTCAATGAGGACAACGTCTTCCATTTCGTAGCGGGTATACAGTTTCACAGTGCCTACGTTCACCTGGCGGCTCAATGCAGAGTATGCACCCAGCAACAGCTGCTGTCCGGTCTGACCCTTGGCATAGAAAGTACGGGATACCTGAGCACCACCGAAAGAACGGTTGTCCAGTGTACCGCCGTATTCGCGGGCGAAAGGAACACCTTGTGCAACGCATTGGTCGATAATATTGTTGGATACTTCAGCCAGACGGTAAACGTTGGCTTCGCGGGCACGGTAGTCGCCACCCTTTACTGTATCGTAGAACAGACGGTATACAGAGTCACCGTCGTTTTGGTAATTCTTAGCAGCATTGATACCACCTTGTGCAGCGATGGAGTGTGCACGGCGCGGAGAGTCCTGGATGCAGAAGTTGAATACTCTGAAACCCATTTCGCCCAGAGAGGCGGCAGCACTGGCACCGGCAAGTCCGGTTCCTACTACGATGATGTCCAGACGACGTTTGTTGGCAGGGTTTACTAATTTTTGGTGAGCCTTATAATTGGTCCATTTCTCAGCCACCGGTCCTTCCGGTATTTTAGAATCTATCTTAGTCATAATGCAATTTACAATTTAGTCATTTACAATTTGAATTTAGCAAGCGCCGCACAATGATTTTGCAAAGAATACGACAACTACCAGAGCGAAGCAGAGGACAACGATAGTAGAATAGATGTTGGAGATACATTTCCAACGGTTAATCCATACTTTGTTGTTCCAGCCCAAAGACTGCATGGAGCTCCAGAAACCGTGAGTGAGGTGGAACCACAATGCGCCCAGCCAAACAAGGTAAAGCACTACGAATACCGGATTGCTGAAGGTGTTCTGAATGTGATAGACACCGTTGGCTGCATATGCCAGCGTGAGGGTGTCAGCATGCATGCCCATGTTGTGCATCAACTCGGGAAGCTGCATTTTAGCCCAGAAGTTTACCAGGTGCAGGCCCAAACCCACGATTACGATGATACCCAGTACGAGCATGTTTTGAGAAGCCCATTCCACAGTCTTGGGCTTTTCCGTAACGGCATAGCGTTCGCTACCACGTGCCTTACGGTTCTGCATAGTCAGCCAGAAAGCGTAGATGATGTGGATGATGAATAAGGCAGCCAGACCTACCGTAGCCACCAATGCGTACCAGTTTGCTCCCAGGAACTCACAAACCATGTTGTAGCCATTAGCCGAGACTAATGCAACCAGGTTCATCGCCATGTGAAATGTCAGAAACAGGACAAGGGCGATACCGGTAACGCTCATCACCACTTTCCTTCCTACAGATGAATTACTTAACCACATAAATGATTGAATTTAAGTTATTTAATAGTTTGAAAATTTGTTCTATCAGGATACTTCTGTAAATGTTTCGCAAAAATAGGAGAAATCCAGCGATAAAGCAAGCGATTAAAGAAATAATTCCGTAATCCGGCAGAATGCGAAGTTTACGGACAAGTAAAAGGTTTACTCGTCCTCCTGGTCTTTGCCTTGCTCTTTGCAGATAATGGAAATCTTTTCTCCGTTTGCTGAACGTTTTCTCAGGGCGCGGGGCGTGTCTCCGAAAGAGTCTTTGCAGAAGTGGGCAAAGTGGGATAGGGAATCAAAGCCATAGCGGGCGCTGATGACTGAAATGCGTTGTTTGGTGTATTGCAGGTCGTTCAGAATTCCTTCACGTTTCTTGTCCAGAATCCATTCATAGACCGGGACCCCATACATATTTTTAAACAGACGGCGGAATGTGGTGGTGGTATATCCACCGAGGTGGGCAAACTCTTCCACATTCTTCACCTTGTCGTAGTTCTGCATGACGAAATATTGGAAGCTTTCCGTATAAGTGCTGATGGGGTAGAAGAATGTACTGATTTGGTGTAGCGGATAGTAGCATGTCAATATGTATACCAATTCCTCGCATTTCATTTCAATGTATTTGCTGCACGCATAGGGTTGCTCGTTGAGGTAGCAGGCAAGGCTTTTCAGGAGCCCTTCGAGCATGGAAATCGCGGTAAGCGGGGTATAAGTCAAGGGGGCTTCCGAGCGTTTCAGTATCTCCTTGTAGCGCTCTTCGCAAATCAGAGGAAGCTCGGTGAACCAATACACAATATATTCCACTTCGGTCAAAGCCAGGAGTTCTACTTTGGAGCCGATGGCTTGCAAGATGAGCTGGCGGCTTTGGAGAGTGGTGCCCGGATATTCGTCACTGTTTACAAGTAATTCACCTTTCAGCATAAATATCATGCAGTTCTGTGTGCACTTTTCAGCAGAGAAATGTTGTCCCTTGGGGTAGTGGCGGTAAACCAATACTCCTTCTGATTTTTGGGGACATACCATACAATCAATCTGTCGGTTGCAGCAAGTTTCCAGTCTCATGAAATGATTAGCGAATTATTATAAATGTGGCAACAAAGATAGAATTTTTTTGTGAAAACTCTATCTATTTGTCCTATCTTTGCGTCAAACTAATATAAAGGACTTATGAAAAAGGCTATTTTTTTTGTATATTTTATCTGCCTTGTTGTATCCGGTCTTTCGGCACAGAATTGGGATATTAACACTTTGCACCGGGTTAACAGTTGGGATGGCAAGTTTGTCCGTAACTATAATAAGATAATTTCACGTTCGGAGCCCTATGTTGCTGTCGGTGTTCCGGTGGCGATGGCGGTTGCCGCTTGGATAAAACATGATAAGGGTTTGCTGAAAGATGCGGTCTACGTAGGTACAAGTGTAGCGGGGGCTTTTGTTGTGACTTATGGAATGAAATATCTGGTGGACCGTGAGCGTCCTTATGATAAATATCCCGACAGAGTGCATGCATATAGCCATGAAGGCAGCCCGTCTTTTCCTTCTGGACATACGGCGACGGCTTTTGCCCTTGCCACCTCGCTCAGTGTAAAGTATCCTAAATGGTATGTGATAGCTCCGTCTGCCCTGTGGGCTTGTTCCGTGGGAGTTTCCCGTATGAACGAGGGAGTGCATTATCCGTCAGATGTGTTGGCGGGGGCTGCAATCGGTGCTGGATGTGCTGTGGTCAACATCTACGTCAACAAGTGGCTGAATAAGTGGCTGTTCGGAGAATGATTTTAGGCGCGAATTACGCGGAATACACGGAGTTAGATAAACTAAATCCGCATAATCCGCGCCTAAGTTTGTTTCAAGTCGGCTATTGGATAATAGTGCTGTAGATGCCTTCGTTCAGCACTTTTAGAGCTTGCTGCACGCTCTGGTTCGTGCTGTTCATCACCTGGAAGTATTCGTTCATGTCCCATAGGTCACGGGCTATCAAGGCTTTAAGTTGTGTCTTGATGAGCGGTAGGGATTGGTTGTACTGTTTCTCGTCAAACTTGATTTTCTCTTTGTCGGCAAGCGTACGTATTTCGGCAAGGAAGTTATCGTCTATCTCGAACTTCTCGTTGAAGGCTTCGAATTTCTTGTATTTGTTCTGCAACTCCTTCCGGTGCTTCTCGATGTAGCCGGTAGTGGCTTTGATAACCACGCCTTTGGCTACGAGGTTGCGGTGATAGTCTGTGTACTGGGTAGTGTCGATGGGGACGAAGAAGTCGGGCATGATACCTCCACCTCCGTAAACGGTACGTCCCATACGCTTGGTCTGTGCTTTCAGGGAGTCGGCAAAATGGATACTGTCCGCATGAATCATTTCTCCATGATTGAAGCGGTCTATCAGTTCCTGGTTATACTTATCCTGACTGTTCTCGCCGGTTAGGCGGCCGTCGAGGTTGGCGGTGCTGTCGTAAGGCTTCTGGATACAACGGCCCGAAGGAGTATAGTAGCGGGCGATAGTGAGGCGAATCATGGAACCGTCCGGCAGGTCGATAGGACGCTGTACTAATCCCTTGCCGAAGGTGCGGCGTCCTACTACCACGCCTCTGTCCCAGTCCTGGATGGCTCCGGTCACGATTTCACTGGCAGAAGCGGAGTACTCGTCCACCAATATGATGAGACGGCCGTTCTTGAAGTTGCCCGTACCTTTGGCAAAGAAATCACTGCGGCGTGCGGCCCTTCCTTCGGTGTAGACGATGAGTTCTTTTTGCTTCAGAAATTCGTTGGCAAGGTCGATGGCGGCATTCAGATACCCTCCTCCATTTCCTTGCAGGTCGAGGATGAGGTCTTTCATTCCTTTCTTTTGCAGGCTTTTCAGGGCTTCTGCAAACTCTTCGGCGGTGGTTGCCCCGAAGCGGTTGATACGGATATAGCCGGTTTTGGGTTGTATCATGTAAGATGCGTCCAGGCTGAGGATGGGAATTTTGTCACGCTTCACGGTGAAGTACAGCTGGTCGTCCACGCCACGGCGCACGATGGTGAGTTTCACTTCCGAGTCTTTCGGTCCGCGCAGGCGGCTCATAATATCTTCCGTGCTCATTTTTACTCCGGCAATGGCGCTGTCATTGACGGCTACGATACGGTCGCCGGCAAGGATGCCCACCTTTTCGGAAGGTCCGTTGCTCACGGGTTGTATCACAAGCAGGGTATCTTCTATCATCTGAAACTGTACGCCGATGCCCTCGAAATTGCCTTGCAACGGCTCGTTCATCTTCTTCACTTCTTCGGCGTTGTTGTAGGTGGAGTGCGGGTCGAGTTGTGCCAGCATCTTGATGATGGCTTCTTCCACCAGCTTGTCTTCATCCACCTTGTCCACATAAAGGTTGGTGATGGCAAACTCTGCCATTTGCAGTTTGCGCAGGGCTTCATTGTTCGGCTTTTGCGCTTGTGCCGTCACCGCGCATATACATATTATAATAGTAAATAGTTTTTTCATCATTTCCATTTTAATCCCTAATCCTTTATCCTTAATCCCTAATCTCCATTCCCTCCGGTATGAACATGCTTATGTCCTTGCCGTATTGCAGCAGTTCGCGCACGGTGGTGGAACTGACGCAGGTAAGTTCCGGCTCGGTGAAGAGCAGGATGGTTTCTATGCCGGTCAGTTTGCGGTTGATGTCGGCAATGGTTTCCTCGTATTCGAAATCCTTCACGGTGCGTATGCCGCGTATTATCAGACTGGCATCTACCTGCCGGGCAAAGTCGATAGTCAGGCAGTCATAGGACTGCACAATGATGCGCGGCTCGTTCCGGTAGTAGTCTCGTATCATTTGTTCGCGCTTTTCCAAGGGGAAATACGTATTCTTATTTTCATTGATGCCGATGCCTATGACGATTTCGTCTATAAAAGTCAGTGCACGGCTCACTACCGAAGAGTGTCCGATAGTAAACGGGTCGAATGTTCCCGGAAAGATAGCTCTTCTCATGATGCCAAATCTTCTTCTATAACCAAGTTGTTGATAATAAAGTTTTGTCGTTCCATGGTATTCTTACCCATGTAGAATTCCAGCAGCTCTTTTACGAGGTCTGTCTTGCGCAGGGACACTTGTTCCAGACGCATATCCTTGCCGATAAAATGCTTGAACTCGTCGGGCGAGATTTCTCCCAGACCTTTGAATCGGGTGATTTCGGGGTTGGGACCCAGTTCTTCAATGGCTTTCACACGTTCCTCCTCTGTATAGCAATAACTTGTCTTCTTTTTGTTGCGCACGCGGAAGAGAGGGGTTTGCAGGATATATACATGCCCTTTCTTTATCAGGTCGGGGAAGAACTGCAGGAAGAAGGTGATGATGAGCAGGCGGATGTGCATGCCGTCCACATCGGCATCGGTAGCTACGATGACTTTGTTGTAGCGCAGTGTCTCTATGCCGTCTTCTATATTCAAGGCTGCTTGAAGCAAGTTGAATTCTTCGTTTTCATAAACTACTTTCTTGGTGAGTCCGTAGGAATTTAGCGGTTTACCACGCAGGCTGAATACTGCTTGGGTATTCACGTCGCGGCTTTTGGTGATGGAACCGCTGGCGGAGTCTCCCTCGGTAATGAAGATGCAGGATTCGGTTTCCTGGTCTTTGCCTTTACCGTCACTCAAGTGGTAGCGGCAGTCGCGCAGCTTGCGGTTGTGCAGGTTGGCTTTCTTAGCGCGTTCGCGTGCCAGCTTGGTGACGCCGGCAATGGCTTTGCGCTCTTTCTCGGAGTCTTGTATCTTTTGCAGCATCACTTCGGCCACAAGCGGGTTCTTGTGGAGGTAGTTGTCCACTTCCGTCTTGATGAAGTCTCCTACGTATTTGTTCACCGTGGGGCCGGCGGGCTTGTGTTCCTGCGGTGCGGCAGGCCACATGTTGTTGCTGCCCAGTTTCGTTTTGGTCTGGCTCTCGAACATGGGTTCCTCCACGTCGATGGCAATGGCGGCTACCAGTCCGTTGCGGATGTCGGCATATTCCTGGTTCTTGTTGTAGAACTCCTTGATGGTACGGGCAATGTGTTCCTTCAAGGCAGTCTGGTGTGTGCCGCCTTGGGTGGTGTGTTGCCCGTTGACAAAGGAGTAGTACTCTTCGCCGTATTGGTTGGTGTGTGTGAAGGCAATCTCGATGTCCTCTCCTTTTAGGTGGATGATGTCGTAAAGGCCTTCGCTGGTCATGTTGTCTTTCAGCAAGTCCTCCAGCCCGTGGCGGGAAACGATGCGCTGGCCGTTGTAAATGAAGGTGAGGCCCGTATTCAGGTAGGTGTAGTTGCGCAACAGGGTTTCTACGAACTGGTTCTGGAAGGAATAGTTCAGGAAGAGTGTGGCGTCCGGTTCGAAGAAGATATAGGTTCCGCTTTCTTCTGTCGAGTCTTCGGTCACATCACTCAACAGCGTTCCTTTCTCGAAGATGGCGGTACGTACTTTGCCGTCGCGGTAACTGCGTACCTCGAAACGGCTACTCAGCGCATTGACCGCCTTGATGCCCACGCCGTTCAGTCCGACACTTTTCTTGAAAGCCTTTGAATCATATTTACCCCCGGTATTCAGTTTGCTGACCGCCTCTACCAGTTTGCCTTGCGGAATGCCTCGTCCATAGTCGCGTACGCTGACACGCAGACTGTCTTCTATAGTCACTTCTATACGCTTTCCGGCACCCATCTTGAACTCGTCGATGCTGTTGTCCATCACTTCTTTCAGCAACACATAGATGCCGTCATCGTTCTGTGAGCCGTCGCCCAGACGGCCTATGTACATACCGGAACGGACACGGATATGCTCCATGTCGTCGAGGTGGCGGATGTTGTCGTCGGTATATTCCACGCTGGAAACGGGGCTCTCTGTGATATTGTTGTCTGCTTCTTCCAGCGGCAGGGTCATATTGTTGTTATCTTCCATAAGTACGTTATTCTTTCATATTGCGCATTGCGACAAAGGTAATGAGAAATTCGGGGGTTCGCAAAAAAATAATGTCTTTTATGGACTTCTGACAAGCTTATATTCTGGATTTAGAACTTATTTTATTCCTTTCACAAAGCATCTTCTCCGTTTATGCTGTTCCGTCTTGAAGTACTCCCACTGCGCTTGCACCTTGCCGTTCAGCTCCAGCTCCGGATTACTCTCGGCATACTCGAAACCAAGTTGCTGATAGACGGGGATAAGGTCGGAGAACAACAATGCATTTACCCCCTTGTTCTGATACTCCGGTTTCACGGCAACCAGCAGCAAATCGAGCATCTTGGGATATTTCTTCAAGAAGATGGTCTTGGCCAGGTGATACCAACCCATAGGAAGCAGGCGCCCGTGGGCTTTTTGCAACGCTTCGGCGAGTGACGGCATGGAAATGCCTACGGCAAGCAGCTGGTCATCGGCATCGGTAATCAATGTCACCATGCGTAGGTCGAGGATGGGCAGGTACATCTTGACGTATTGGTCAATCTGCCGTTGGCTCAGTGCAGAATAGCCATAGAGTGGCTGATAGGCTTCGTTCATCAGTTCGAAGATGGCCTGACCGTAGTCTTGGGCAATCTTCTTGGCAGATGTGTATTTCTTTACCTTGAGGTTATACTTGCGCTGGATGAGGTCGGAGATGCGCTTGTGCTTGTCGGGTATGGCGTCGGGAATGTAGATTTTGTATTCCACCCAATCGGCATCCTTCTCAAAGCCCATGCGTTCCAGATGTTGCGGATAGTAGGGATAGTTATAAATGGTGGCCATGGTGCTGAGCTGGTCGAATCCTTCGATGAGCATACCTTCGGCATCGAAATCTGTGAATCCCAGCGGGCCTTGTATATGTGTCATTCCCCGTTCTTTTCCCCATTCTTCCACGGTGCGAATCAGGGCATCGGAGACTTCCGCATCATCGATGAAGTCTATCCAGCCGAAGCGGACTTCCTTTTTGTTCCAGGTTTGGTTTGCCTTGTGGTTGATGATGGCAGCTACACGTCCTACGATTTTACCTTCCCGATAAGCCAGGAAATAGTCGGCTTCACAAAATTCGAATGCAGCGTTTTTCTTCTTGTTGAAGGTGTTGAGCATGTCATCGAAAAGGTCGGGGACGGAATAAGGGTTGTTTTTGTATAGCAGGTAGTTGAAACGGATAAAGCGCTCCAGTTCCCGTCTTGTGGTTACTTTCTTGATTGTAATTGCCATAGTTGTTCAATATTGAGACCACAAAGGTAATGCAAACTGAGAGCAGAACAAAATAAGCTTGCTTATTTTTTATGCCGAGGTACAGCTTGCCTTATTTAAAAATACGTGATAATCTTTAAAATACCGCGTAGGGTGTTTGTAAATTTGCTGTTAGAGGTTGTATATCAGTACCGCTGTGTAGGCAATGTAGCAGAGAATCAGAATGCTTCCTTCCACCCGGGTGATGATGCGTTTCCCGAAAAAGATACCGAACAGCCAAAGCAGGATGCTGGACCCTACGAGTACCCACAAATCGAAATTGGTGATGCCCGTCAGACGCAGTGGAGTGATGGAGGCCGAACAACCCAGTACGAAGAATATATTGAAGAGATTACTTCCGATGACGTTTCCGATGGCTATTTCGGGGTTTTTCTTCAAGGCGGCTACGATGGAGGTGGCGAGTTCGGGCAGTGAAGTGCCGCCTGCTACGAGCGTCAGCCCGATGATGGATTCGCTGACACCCAATCCGCGGGCTATGCCGCTGGCACCGTCTACAAAGAAATTACCTCCGATGATGAGGCCGGCAAGTCCGCCGAGAATGTATAGGGCGGACTTCCACGCGGGTAACAGCCTGATTTCGTCTTCTTCCTGTAAGTGCTCCTTTTCCGGTTCCTTCATACTTCCATCCCTTTTTGCAATGGCAAAAGTATAACTCAGGAAAATGGTAAAGAAGCATAGCAGCAATAGGCCGTCGGTGATGCTGAGTATGTTCTCCCCACTGCTGTCCAGTAAGACGTCGTTGGCACAAATCAGCAGGGCGAAGGATGAAAGGATGCAAAGGGGGATTTCGCGTTTCAGTGTGTTACGGGTAATGGCTATCGGGGCAAAAAGGGCCGTACAACCCACAATCATCAGGGTATTGAACGTATTGCTTCCCACCACATTGCCAATGGCAATGTCTGCACTGCCTTTGAGAGCAGAGGATATGCTGACGGTGAGTTCCGGTGCGGAAGTGCCGAAGGCAACAATGGTAAGCCCGATGACGATGGACGGTATATGGAAACGTTTGGCAACGGATGCGGCACCGTCTGTCAAGCCATTGGCACCCAGAAGAATGAGGAGCAGTCCTCCGACAAGAAACAATATATCCATAGGTATGTCAATTTTGAGTACAAAGATAATGCAAACCGGATACAGAACTTTCATGTTTGCATGAAAAAGTTATGTTGATTAGGATAGGAAGTTAAAAACATTCCGTATGTTTGAAGCATTTATTGGGTATATTTGCATAATTAAAGAATCAAATCAAGAAGTTTATATATGAAGGTTATCCGTGCTTTCTGTCTTTGTTGGCTGTTGATGCTGGCAGACGGAGTGTCAGCTCAGTTGGTAGATAAAGTGCTCAGTGTTTTAGGTGAGGATAGTGTGGGGAGTGTCACAGTGGCAAGGACTGACTCCGATTCGATTCAGTTGTCGCTTGTCCGGCAGGAGTTGGAAACAGCCCGGCTGAATGAGGCGAACCTGCGGATGGAAATGGAGCAGATGAAGTTGGCGGGCTATGCGGCCGATTCGGTGAAGCTGGCATTGCAGAAACAACGCATTGATTCGTTGCGGACGGTGACACCGGGTATTCCGGTGGTGGTGGAGAAGGACACTTTGTTCTATCTGTATGCCAAGCGTGGAGGGCATACGCCCCAACAGCGAGCCAAAGATGTAAGCAACGTCATCGAAGCATTGGGTACGCGTTTCAATCTGCGTCCGGACTCTGTTTATTTAGAGAGTACGGATATTGTTACAGACTTGATGTATGGCGAAAAGGTCATCATTTCCTTTACCGATCAGGATGCTTTGTGGGAAAACTGTACCCGCGACCAGCTGGCCGCCAGCAAGAGGCATGTCGTGGTGGACAAACTGAAAGCCATGCAGAAGGAGCATAGCTTGTGGCAGTTGGGTAAGCGTATCTTGTACTTTATCCTGGTGCTTGTGGGACAGTTCTTCTTGTTCAAGTTTACCAACTGGCTGTTCAGAAAACTCAAACTACGCATTCAGAAGCTGAAGGATACCAAGCTGAAACCGATCTCTATTCAGGATTATGAATTGCTGGATACGCAGAAGCAGGTCAACCTGCTGGTGTTTGTTGCCAACCTGGTGCGTTATGTAGTCATGCTGTTGCAGTTGCTGCTGACGGTTCCGTTATTATTCTCCATTTTCCCTCAGACCAAGAGCTTGGCTTATACATTATTCTCCTACATCTGGAATCCTATAAAGGTCATCTTGAATGGAATAGCCGACTATATACCCAATCTGTTCACTATCTTTGTGATATGCTATGCGGTGAAGTACCTGGTCAGACTGGTGCGTTATCTTGCCAATGAGGTGCAGGCTGAACGGCTGAAGATAAACGGCTTCTATCCGGATTGGGCCATTCCTACCTATCATATTGTGCGCTTCTTGCTTTATGCGTTTATGATTGCCATGATTTACCCTTATCTGCCGGGTTCCAAGTCGGGAGTCTTCCAGGGAATCTCCGTGTTTGTCGGCTTGATTGTTTCGCTCGGTTCCAGTACGGTTATCGGCAATATCATTGCAGGACTGGTCATAACCTACATGCGGCCTTTCAAGCTGGGTGACCGCATCAAGCTGAACGATACTACGGGCAACATCATTGAGAAAACACCGCTCGTCACCCGCATCCGTACTCCGAAGAATGAGGTGGTGACCATTCCGAACTCTTTCATCATGTCTTCCCATACGGTCAATTACAGCCAGTCTGCCCGTGAGTATGGATTGATTATCCATTCGGAGGTCAGTATTGGCTACGATGTTCCGTGGCGGAAGACACATCAGCTGTTGATAGAGGCTGCATTGAATACTCCTGGAGTGATAGATGATCCCCGTCCGTTTGTATTGGAGACTTCCCTTCAGGATTATTATCCGGTTTATCAAGTGAATGCCTATATCAGGGATGCCAACAGCCTTAGCCAGATTTACTCTGATTTGCATCAGAATATCCAGGATGCCTTCAACGAAGCAGGCATCGAAATCATGTCTCCTCACTACATAGCTACGCGTGACGGCAGTGAGACGACCATACCCAAGGATGACTTACGGGAGAAAAAGCAGTAAGGGAGCCGGTTATCGTGCCAGTAAAATCTCTGCAAACGGTACGTAGAACATAAACATCCTCCATTCCTTTGTCTGGAAATCATAAGTTTCGATGAAGTCGCCTTCACGATAGCCTGCAAACTGCACGTAGAGTTTCCTTGTCTGCCCGTCCTTGGAGTAGTACATGGCAGCGGAGCGTACGGCGTTGGGGTAGGTGGCGAAAGGCTCTTTCAAGTTTCCGGCAGTAGTATCCCATAAGCAGAATTGCGTATCTCCACCATTGGCACGGGAAACGATATAGCCTCCTTTGCATTGCAGGCTGTTTGGGTTTTCGGGGGATGGTTCCATAATCCGGAAAGGTATCAAGGCTTCGGCTTTGATGGGGTCGTAGCAGTGCATCTTTTTTTTGGCGATGTCTATCACGACGGGCGAGAAGGTGTCGTCGCCGTTGTTGGCCGAGAGCAGCATGTGGACGTCGGCTATCACGCCCGGATAGCGTGAGAGGGATTCGGGCTTCAGTCCATCCGGTAATGGTATTTCGGGAGTATGTATCGGTGGCATATTCAACCGGGTATATACCGGATAAGAGATGCTACAGTAGGTGAGGAGCTTATCTCCGGCCATTTCCAGGGAAACAGTGTTGTTGAAGTCCGAGCAGATGGTAATTGCGTTACGTTCTACCGGGTTACACCAATAGTGCATGCAGAGGTCGTATCCATCGATGAAACTACTGCCGTCTTTCTCCCGTATCCCGCAGAGGATGTTGGTGCCGGGGATGTTGGCGGCAAGGTGGAAATCTTCGTCGTCATGGAACTGGATTACTTCCGATATTTCTTGTGTTACCAGGTCGATACGGGTGATGCCGCGGGGAACGGTCGGTGTGTAAATGGCGTGGGAGTTGGTGATACCGTAGAGATATGGTTCTTCGGGGGATTGTCCGTCGGCTACCGAAATCTGGCCGAGAGGCTGAAGCTGTCCTGCCCGTTCCAGGAACATTTCTACTCGTGAGGCGGGCCAGTGTCCGGGGGCAAGGAAAGTAATGCTGTTGGTGGTTTGCTCCGTGGTAACGGCGCGTGTGTAGCGTGAATACCCTTCGGGAAAGAGAGGATTGTCGGCTATCGGCCAGTAGATGTCCAATATGATTTGGTCGCCGCTCTGCAAGCCGTCGGCTTTGACGGTCACGGCATCACCGGGATTGAAGGTCTTTCCGGCATCGGATATGGTGATATTGGTCACAAAAGCGGGTTGTTTCTCTTTGTCGTCATCACTGCAAGCGGCAAGTAGCAGGCTGATTAGTAGCAGGAAGTGTATCTTCTTCATCATAGTTATGTATTGACAAATGCAAATATAGGGCTTTTTCTTGTATTCCTGCGGATAGGCTTTGTTTTTGTCGTATGAGATGGAAAAATCCTCCTACGAAACATGGTCTTTTGCTTCGTGGGAGGAAAGTGGTTGTTCGGCAGGGCTTCGGGGGAATGCGCCTGCTTGCGTGCCGGCTTGGATTATTTGCTGCGCGTCACCGTGTGCAATACATTCCCTTTCTTGTCAATCATGCGCAGTTCCAGTGTCTTTTTGCTGGCCGATACAATGGAGAAACCCGGTTCGGGGCTGCAGAATACGGTCCCTTCGATGGGCTTCACCTTGCGGGCGAGCGAACCGGCAGAATTGGTGATATAGTCGATGTCGCTGCCTGCCACGCGTACGTGCTGGAAGTTGTGGATGTGCCCGCAGATGTACATATCCACCTTGTGCTTGCGCAGGATGGGATCGAGACGTGCCTGCATATCCGCGCGTTCGCTCTCGTCCTTCGGGGTTTCGGCATAGATGGGATGGTGTCCGGCAACGATAACCCAGTCCTCTTTGGCGGCAGTCAGTACGGAATCTATCCAGGAAAGTTGTTGCTGGTAATCCTGCTTGCAGGCATCGGGATAGGTCTCGCTTTCGTTGCGGTATTTGTCAATCATCGGGGCGGTGTCTACCCAAAGGATGCGGATGGTAGCGCCGTTGTCCTCGAACGTCTTGGTATAATAACGGGCGGGCATGGTCCAGCGGCGGCTGATATTACTGTAGTCGAGCACAGCCTGCGTATTACCGCGGTATTCGTGGTTGCCCAGCAGGGGAAACCAGTCTATCATCAGCTCCGGGTGGCTGTAAATAAGTTCGTAGTTGGTCATCCAAAGCGGGTCGTTCACGCTACGTACGCCTTCAAAGTGGTGTACATCGCCGGTGGCAAGAACGAATTCGGGGCCTACTTCTTCTGCCATTTGTCCCATCAGTTCGGCGATGGGCTTTTGGTCGTAGTAGCCGTTACGGCCGAGGTCGTTGGCTACGTAGAAGTTGAACTTCTTGTCGAAGATGGAGTAATCGGTGATTTGGGCAATGGCTGCGTTGCCGAGTAGGGCAATAAACAGTAAAAGGAATATTTTCTTCATTGTCATTATTAAATTGTTGAGTAGTTAATGTTGATAACTTGTTGAGATAGAATTCGTTGTTTAAAAATTAATCTTCACTCCCGCATTCACTTTCACGCCGTAGTATTCTGCCTGCATGGTACGGTCTTTTGTGCCCTGGTAGTAGCGTAGCGGCTGGTTCAGCAGGTTGTTGGCTTCGGCGTAGAAGGTAGTCTTGAACTTCTTTCCGAAGGTATAGCTGGCGTTTACGTCCATATAGTTCACCTTGTCGTAGTAGCGGTCGTAGAAGGTGCTTTCTCCCATTTCGTCGATGAAGTCGGAAGCGAAGTTATAGCTCAGGCGCAGATTCAGACCGCCTTTCTCAAAGTATAGGGAAGCATTTGCGGTATGCTCCGGAGAGCCTGGCATGCTCAAGTCTTTCTCATTCTCGCGGCCTTCGAAGTTGAAGTCTTCCACACGGGAGTGGGTGTAGGTGTACGTTCCGTAGAAACCTACACATTTCAGAGCGGGAGCAATGAAGCTGAAGTCGCGCTGGTAGGACAGCTCTACACCCACCAGGTTGGCGTTGCCCGCATTCTTGGGTTGTGTGAAGCGGGTGTAGGTGTTACCCTGGTATTCGTAGTTGGTGCTCACCTGGTCTACGATGAAGTCGTCTATCTTCTTGTAGAAGATGCCGGCGCTTATCAGACCGATGCTGCGGAAGTAGTAGTCGGCACTCAAGTCGAAGTTGTAGGAGACGGTAGGTTTCAGCTCCGGGTTTCCGATGGTGATTTCGTTGTCGGAACGCTTGATGTTCACACTGGGCACGAGGGCCGAGTATTTGGGGCGTGACAAGGTTTGGGTAAACGAACCGCGCACTTTGAAGTCATCGTTTACATTCCACTTTACGAGCAGCGACGGCAGGAAGTTGATGTAGCTGTTGCGCTGACGGTCGGTCTTGCTGGTGAGGTCTTCGTCGGCATCGTAGGTGCGTCCCGTATAGGCAAGGTTGGTGTTCTCTATGCGAAGTCCGGTCATCAGTTCCACGTCTTTTGTCAGTTTTTGGTCGAAGCGGAGGTAGCCGGAAGTCACGGTTTCGCGGGCGTTGAAGTTTCCGGCAAGTTCTTCCTGCACCTGCTCTTTCTCAAAGAGGGAAGCGTTGTTCAAGTCTAAAGAGCCGGTGTATTCCTTGCTGGCGTAGATACCTGCCTGATATTTGTTGTTGGGCATGAAGTTCTTGTTGGTCTGGTCCACTGTATTTGCCAGGCTGTTCGTCATGAAGGCATCCTCGTCCAGAGGAGAGTATTCGTAGAAGTCCACTTCTTTATCCTTGGTCTTGCGCACTACCTTTGCGCCGAACTTCAGCTTGTTGCCGTTCTTGAAGGGAAGTTTGAAGTTGGCGGAGAACTTCAGGTCCTGCTCCTTGATGTCTTCCTGCTGTTCCGTCAGCTCTTTCAGGCTGAATTCATCGTTCAATGTCATGGTAGAGCCTGTTTTGGGGCTGGCAAAGGGTTGGCGTTCGTCGCTCAGGTCCATGTCGAACTTCTGTTTCTTCAGTTGGAAGTCGATGTAGCGTTCGTTGGGACGTTCTTCGCTGGCTTTGGCATAGCTGGCGTGCCAGTCCATGGAGAGGGCGCCGAAGAGGTGTTCGCCGCTGAGGGCAAAGTCCATGGTGCGCTGGCGTTCCAGGCGGGCGTTACGGTTGTCCGGCGTACCGGCTTTGGTCTGTATGCGTACGGTGGCGTTGCCGTCGGGGTCAAGGTCTTTCAGCGTGGTACGGTAGCGATTCTCCCAGTCGTTGCGGTTGTTGAAGATGCCTTTGAAGGTCAGTTTGTGGTTGGCATTGATGTCCCAGTCCAGTGCGGCGGAGTAGCTTTGGCGTTCGCGGGTGACGTAGTATTGGCGGATTTGGTAGTCGTTGACGTACGTCTTGCCGTTGTCATCCTGCTCCCATACAAATTCGGTGTCGTAGGAACCAGAAGGTGAGTTCTGATAGGAGGCCGATACAATCAAGCCGAGTTTGTCGTTGAAGAAGCGGTCGCCGTAGGTGAAGCCAAGGTTCAGTTGCGCCTTTTCGCTCACCCAGTTGTAGCCGGTTCCGGCGGTGGCGGCAATGGTACGCTTGTAGGGGGAGTTCTTGGTGACGAGGTTGATGCTGCCGCCGATGGCGTCGCCGTCCATATCGGCGGTTACTACCTTGTTCACTTCGATGGTCTGAATCATGTCTGCCGGAATGAGGTCGAGCTGTACGTTGCGCGTATCGCCTTCGGCAGAGGGAACGCGGTTGCCGTTGATGGTGACGGAGCTGAGGTCGGCACTCGTGCCCCGCACTTGCCCGAAGCGTGCCTCGCCTTGGTCGTACTGCACGTTGATGCCGGAGATGCGTTTAAGGGCGTCACCGATGTTGGAGTCGGGGAACTTGCCTACCTGGTCGGCAGAGACTACATTCGTAATCCCCATGTTGTTTTTCTGTGAGTTGATGGCACGGCGCTGTCCCTGGAAGGCGCCGCCTACCACCACTTCCTGCAACTCCACGCCTTCGTTCAGTACGACGTCTTTTTCCAGTGTACGGCCTGCGGGGATGGTGATTTTCAGTTCTACGGGAGAGTAGCCCACGTAGCTCACCTTTACTGTATAGGTTCCCGGGTCAAGGTTAGAGAAAGTGTAGAAGCCGTTGACGTCGCTCGTCACGCCAGTGTGTAGTTTCTCGATGTAGATGGATGCGCCCGGGAGAGTTTGTTTAGTGGCGTCGATGATGCGTCCACGTACAGTTCCTTGTTTCGTGACATTTGCTTTTTCGTCGGCAATGGCCGTATTGACGGTGGCGGTGAATAGGAGTAAGAATAAGAATGCTCTCAAAATCTGTTTCATACTTGTTATTATCTGTTAATAATCTGCCGCAAAAGTAGAGGGTTGCCGTTACGTGGAGATTGCGGAGCGTTGAAGAACAGATAACGATTCAGTTACAATGAGGTTACATAAATTCTTGGAGGTAGTACCTTTTCGGCGGTATCTCCCTTTGCCGTCATCTGGCAAACTGATGCTAAAGATGCACGAGATGTGCATCTCGGACTGTATGAGATGTACATATCGAGCAACATGAGATGTACATCTCGTGCAGGGGAAGGTATAGGGGTTGGTGTCTTATCCCGTAGCCTGGCAGCGGATAAGTACCTTCTTCTCGTCTGCCAGAGTAGTGGCAAAGAGATAAGTGCCTCCCCCTTCGGCCAATTTCAGTCGTTTGCGCAGTTCGGCCACGGTGGCGGGGAAGTTGCGCACGGTGAGGTTCGCCTTTTTCTCGGCAGCCAGCATCTCTTTCACTTCTTTCTTGCCGAAGCCGCAGGAGGAGGTAATCCGGAACTTGCGGCCGGGGAAGTCCGGCAGGAAGTGGTCCGAGGTGTAGAGGTGGCTGTTGGGATGCAGTTTTTCCACCTTATACAATGAGGAGAGGCTGCGGAATGCACCGGCTTTCAGCACGGAGGCATTCGGTTCGTAGAGGTATGATTTCAGTTGAGGGGTGTAGGGGCATGCACGCTCCTTCTCCTGCCGGCGGGTGAAGACGAGGGCTTGGGGAGCCGGTACACCGGTGAAGTTGACGCAATGGATGGGGATGTCGTCTGCCGGCACTCCTTCGCCTTGTCCCAGCAAGAGCAGCAGTTCCTTGCATTCGTTGCCCACGGAGACGATGTGTGCCTGGTGGACATGCTTCAAATCGTTCAGGGCAAGGGTGAGGTCGAGCATGGGGGAGAGTTTTACCAGTACGTGTCTTGCCTTGCGCAGCAGCAGTTCTTCGAGGGCGGCTATATCGGGTTCGCAGTCGCCGATGGCTACGGTCTTTCCACCGTGTCCGTCGCGGCGGGCAGGGTCTATGAATATACAGTCCACGGGCTCCATCTCTTGCAGATGGCAGACGCTGTCTGCGTGGCAGACGGAGATGTGGTTCAGGCCGAGGACAGGGAAGTTGTGTGCGGCTATCTGGCAGAGGGTTTCCTGGCGCTCGACGTAAGTGGCATGCCCGAAGCAGCAGGAGAGGAAGGAGCAGTCGATGCCGAAACCTCCGGTGAGGTCGGTAAAGGTGGCGGCTGGTACAGGGGCGCTGTCCTTCGCGGGATGCTCTTGTTCTGTGCGTAGCAGGTTAGCTATGATCTCCGCTTTATACTGTGCCGTTGCTTGGGAGGAGCATTGCTCCAATGAGAGGTGGGCGGGGTAGAGGATGTCATCGTTCTTCGCCCATGCGGGTATTTTCTCTTTGGCAACCTGCCAGCCGGAAATTTGTGTGATGGCAGCGGGCATGTCTACCGAAGGGTAGCGGCGTGCCTGCAAAGCAAGGCTACGTACGTCGTCGCGGCGATGCTCGCGAATGAAACGGAGGGTGTCTTGGGATAAAGGCATGGCTTGGCTTATTTATTCTGATGCAAAGTTATCTCAAAAAGGGCAAAGTAAGGCATGAATTCGTAGCTTTCTGTTTGATTATTTTTCAGACACAGATGGCGCTGATTACGCAGATTAAGAATATTAAAAATCCGTGTCATCTGCGTCAAAGCGATAGCAAAATTAAGTTTTCGGACAAGCTGGGGGTGAGAGTTAAGGGATGACCCGGTATCGCTCCTTCGCCGTCTGCCTGCCGACGCGATTGAAGTGCCACCATTCGCTGGGTAGCGGGTGGAATCCGGCTTCTTTCATTACCTGCCGGAGCAGCAGCCGGTTTTCACGTTCTTGTTCCGTCAGCTTGCCTTGTGCCACGAGCACGGCTTCTTCTGTGATGTGGGCTTCCCTGCCCAGATGGTCTACCGGGGTGCCCATGGGCAGAGGGGTTCCTTTATCGTCGAGTATGCTGATGTCCACTGCCAACCCGTAGTTGTGCAGGCCGCCGCCGCGTGAGGGGTTGGAGACATAGATGTATTTGGAGGTTCCTTTCACTACGTTCCACATCTTCTGCTGTACGGACAAGGGGCGCGCTGCGTCGTAGACGATGAGGCTGTAGCCGGGGTACTGTTCTTTCAGTAGGCGTTGTGCCCGCTTCAGGCTTTTCATGGCATCGGGGTGCAGGTAGGCTTCTTTCAGGTCTTCGTACAATAGGGTTCCGGTGAAGTTGTCGGCACGGGTGTACATCAAGTCGATGGCGATGCTGCTGTCCGCTTCGGCGATGTTGACGAAACCGAGGGAGTCCAGGTAGCGGGCTGTCCGGCTTTTAGCCGGAGCCGGAGGGACGGGTGCCGCTATGGTGTCGGCGTACGGGATGGTGGTCTCCGTATCCGGGTCTTGTGTCTGCTTTGGCGCTTGTTTTCTGCTACAACCGCATAGTGAGCAGCCAAGCAGCAGATATAACAAGTAAAAGAAATATCGTTCCATCTTACAAGGCATTCTTGGCGGTAAGGATTGATTTCATCAAGGCTATGTCCGAATCTACTTCTCCCTGCATCAGGTATTTGTTTTTCCGTTGGCAGGTGGCTTCGTAAATCTCTTTTGCCTTTGCCGTATCCTTGTCCCGGTAGAGTGCCAGGGCGCAGAGCAGCCGCTGTTTGGAAGACGTCACATCCTTATATTGCCGGATGTAGGTATCCAGCTCATCGGTATATAATTCTTCTGCCCGTGCGGTCCTCTTTGTCACCAATGCGGTGAAGAGCAGCTCGCAAGCGGTTTCCTTTATCAAAAGCCCGATGACTTCGTGCCGGTGGCTCATTATTTTCTCAAATGCATTGTAGGCGGCTTCCCATTCTTCGCAGTCGAGCAGGCGCGAGGCGCTTATCAAGGCTATGGTGACCTGCAGGGCATCTTTGTAGTTGATGTCTTCCGTTTGGCTGAACCATTCGGCAGGCATGTCCTTAGGACGCATGCCCTCTTGCACCAGTGCGTTGATGCGCAGCTGGGTGACCAGTGCCTGCTTGCTCTTGCTGTCCTTGAGAAGCAGGCGCATGTTGTCGGCATCATTGCCGATGCCGCCCATCTTCATGGGGATGCCGTTCATCCCTGCAAGGAGAATGCCAATCAAAGAGAGCATCAGAAGGAAGAATTTCAGCAGGTAAGGCAGCCCGTCTACGGTCAGCAGGGGGAGGAAGGCAAGGATGGCGGTCAGCAGGTTGGCAAGCACTCCACCCAGATTGTACAAGGTGGTTGGGATATCTTCAAGAGGCCTTTCGGGTGGGGTAAGCAGGCATTGGCCTCCCGTTCCGGCAAGGCTGAAACGCTTGATGCATAATTTCCCGTCTTTCCGTATGAAGGTAAGGTTGAAGATGCGGAAGGAGACGAAGCGGTAGCCGGTTGCCAGTCCGCAGACAAGATGCCCGCCTTCGTGCAGAAGCACTTGCAGGAAGATGGAGAACAGCAGAATCAGTATGGCTAACAAGGAAACTCCTACTGTCTCCAGCATGCCGGTTTCGGCAAACTTGCTGTGTAAACCGTCGAACGAGTCTCCCAAAACCAGGACTCTTACACCTATTACTCCTACGAAACCGATGCATGCCCCGACCATGAATCCTCCGGCCAATTTAAGTACTTTCTTCATCCTGATATCTTGATAAATGTGTTTGCCGGCAAAGGTAAAGGATTTTATCTGAAATGCAACAGCTTGCCCCATGTATCATAAAAAGAAAGAGATTGTGATTGTTACAACCTCTTTCCGTCACCTAAACCCACTACGCAGGCTACAGATAGGGAATTATAGTAATATAGATACCCGTAATGATGGCCGAAGTGATTACTCCTGAAATATTAGCCCCCAAGGCATCTCCCAAGATGAAGGAATTGGGGTTGTCCTTGCTTACTATCTTCTGGGCAACCTTCGCCGTAGTAGGCACGCAGCTCACGGCTGCAATTCCGATGACCGGATTGTAATTGCCCCGCTTGATGAAGTACATGATGTACCCTCCAATGATTCCGCCGATACCGGAGAGCAACAGTGCGCCCATGCCCAATACCAACAATTTAAGAATTTTAGGGTCGAGCAGCAGATGTGCGTCGCAAAGTACGCCCAATAACAGGCCGAGCATGAAAGTAGAACCATACAACAGCGGACCGCTTACAAAATCGTAGATATGCTTCATCCCCGACTCGCGTACTGCCACTCCGAGGAACAAGGAGAAGAACAGCGGTGAGGCAACCGGGAACAGAAAACACAGTACAGCACACAATATAGCCGAGAAAGCCAGTTTTACTTTAGCATCATAGTTTTTGGGCGGCTTCTTGCTCGTCATCTTGATGGCGCGCAGGCGTTTCGGTACCAGCAGCTTCACCAGATAGGGGTAACCGCCATATGTCAGTCCCAGATAGAGATAGGCCACTACCGTGATGGGTACAAACAGATGTTTGGCCAGGGCCAAGGAGGTGAAAAGCACCATCGGCCCGTCCGCACCTCCTACCATGGCTACGGAAGCGCTTTCTTTCAAGGACAGTCCCAATGCAGATGCGATGGGTACAGTCAGGAAAGTTCCCAATTCGGCACATAGGGCAAGGAATATGCTGGCAAACGGTTTCTGTAGCAGGAAGCCCACGTCGAGCAGGGTACCGATACCCATAAATACGAAGCATGCAATCAATCCGTTGCTGAAGGTCAGGGTGTAGACCGGTTGCAGGAAGTCTATCTGCATGGTGTTCATCAAGTCGTCCGTATCCGAAAGCATCGGGTCCAGAAAGAGATTCCCCAATGTACCGTCGGGCATGAAAAGGGTGCCGCAATTAATGGCGACCATACCCAGTCCCATGGGAATCATGACCATAGGCTCCAGTACGCCTTTCCATCCCAGGTATATGAGCAGCAGGCCCAAGGCTATTAAAAATACACGGGCAGAGGAGAGTAGCCAGCCGCTTTCCATCATTGTTCCGAATCCTTGGAACAAGGTTGCAAAATCTATATTCTCCATAATTAGTCTTTGTTTTTGGTGTCGTTGTTCTTTTTAGTCTTGTTCTTGTTGTCACGGTGGCTGATGGCATCTTCCAGATACATCATATGGGTATCTTCTGGGTAGAAGTAGTCTACCAGGTTTCTTTTGGAGACACCGTGGCTTACTCCGTGGTAATAGCCTCGAGGCTTTTCGTTTTCACGGTCCACACCCCGGCTGTAGTCTTCGCGCGTGTCGTTGCCGAAGATGTTTCCGTGCATGGAGGGGGTGTGTAGCATCAGTTCCATCTTCTGGCGGAACTTCTTTATGCGGCGCAGGCGGAGTAACTCCTGCTGGTGGGAACTGTAGAAATCGAGTGAATCGGCTGCGCTGGCTATCAGTTTGATGATGAATGCCACAAAGAAACCGATTGCAAAAGTGAGCCCCATCATCTCAAGGGTGGGGAGGAATAAATCGGACATAGTTATGATATTAATGTGATGAAATGGATAATAAAAAAGCGAAAGATGTACATGCAGTACACCTCCGGTAATGGTTTGCAATAAGTCCGATAAAGTCTAAATCAGGATATGCAGCAGTGCATAGATATAGTATCCGCAGGAATAGCGGAGAGCATTGGGATTGAATGAAAGGTTGGCGCTCTCTCCGGCAGACAGATGGCTGGAAAGCAGATGCTCCAGTTGCCCGGCTGGTTTCAGAATTCTCATCTTCAGGAATTTCGGAGAGGCGTGGTTATGTGTGTATAGGCTGTTCGGACACAACGCTTCGTTGGTCCAGCAGTCGGTATTTTCGTCATTGAATAGTGAACGGTGGGTGGCTGTGTACGATGCGCACTGTGTGTAGGCGGTAAAGGAGCATTCGGAGGTCGGACTTCCGACAACTATTCCCGCCGGACTCCCAGTAGTATTCCGTGAGTCTGGCTGTTCCTCCTGGGAGATGGCAGTCAAACCCAGACAGAGGAAGGTAAACATAAGTATGTAATACAGATGTTTCATCATAGCAAGATAAAGGAACAAATAACTTTGGACAAAGTTATATATTCCGCTGTATTTTAAGATTAATTGTCTTTTTCCTCTGCAGGAAGTATTCTGAAGGACTGGTTGCGGCATTTATATGCCCAACCGTTCCTTCAGTAACCGGTATCTGGAGAGGCTTACCCGTAGCTTGACGCCACTTTTTAACGTCACTTGGTAGGTCTCTTTTCCATACTGTTCTACTCGTGATATCTGGGTTACGTTGACAATGCTCGAGCGGTGGATGCGGACAAAGTTATCTGCTGGCAAATGTGTCTCGAAGTTTTTCATGGTCTGTTCCTTGATGTACTCTCCGTCGGATGTCACCAGGGTTGCGTAGTCCCCACAAGCCTGGATGTATAATAGGTCTTCCACTTTGATGATGTGAATCCGGGAGCCGTCTTTTATCGTGATCCGGTCAATACTTTCTTCTTGTGGCAGGGGAGCGGCCTTTTCTGCCTCGGGGGCGGTGAAATCTTCTGTTTGTAATGAAGTGTCTGCCACAATCTGCAGATGATACCACAAAAGGATAGCTGTCCAGGCAGGAATACCGAACAAGAGGCGGAAAGGAATGCTTGTTTGGCAGGTGTGCCTTGCCAGCGTTTGTCTTCACATCCGCCGCAAAAGCAACTGCATTCTATGCGTACTTGCCAGTCGGCGGGTATGTGCAGTTCCACTCCTCCCCAACTGCAGTCCAGGTCTATGTAGGTTTCTCCGGGTGCTATGTTCCTCTTGCTCTCCCATTCTCTTGTTCATCATCCGTTGTACCATCTTGGCACGGCGATGCACTGTCCTTTGGTGTGTCCAGTTTCTCCTATGGTGATGTCTGAGAAGGAAGATGCCGATGAGGATAAGGGCCAAGGGCCACAGCATGGCTTGGAAATTGCCGGGGAATAGCAATAAGCCTGAAAGGATAAAGAGCGAGGCGATCAGCACTTTGCCGGAGCCTGCATAGGATGGGAATCGGTGAATCCGGAGTTATCTGTTCCTCCACCAATACCAGATGAAGCGTAGCCCGGTGCCGAGAAGCGCGAGAGAAAGTCCGGTATAGAACACTGCGATGAAGGAGTCGGGCAGAAGGTGGCAGGTACGTATTACAATTCCCATTGCAATCATGCCTATCATGACAATCCATCCTTTTACGTCGAAAAAGGAAAAGGGGCAGTGCTTCCCTTTCTTCTGTGAGATACGGAGAGTATGTTTCTTGTATAGCCTATGGAAAATAATGCCGAAGAACAGAAGGAATACCAGGCTGGCTTCGCAGACTTTGAATAGCCAATAATGTCCGTCATCTATCCAGCAGGTCAGGCCTATACGCAGAATATTGACTCCTGCCAATGACCATATGGTTCCGGCAGTTATGAGCAGTGTATTTGGAGATACTCCGTATTTCATGATGAAGGTTGTTTTATTACACAAATACCGGGCTTGTATGACGGAGTCCAAAAATTAAAAGAGGCTCTATTCTATTAAGAATGAGCCTCTTGTTTGTGGACCAGCCTGGGCTTGAACCAGGGACCTCCAGATTATGAGTCTTTTTGTGGGTTATTTCATAGGATTACATAGAGTGTGATTGTGCTGATTATCAGTGCATAATATATTTTGCCGTTTGCAGGGAAATGCGTACATTTGCAGTAGTTTTCGCGCAAAAAGGTCACTTGAAGGTCACCAAAACGAGCGGTATATAAACTATAAATAAGTGCATTATGGAGATTGGAAAAACGAATAAGGTCACCAAAATGACCAAGAAGGACGGAAAATCCAACGCAAGAGGAGAAAAATGCCTTGCAAAGTTCACTGCCGCTAATGGTTCATTGACTCTTGATATACGTAAAGCAGGAGACTATTCACAGCCCCTTCCGGTGGCCGTACGTGTTTGTCATGGTGGGCAGAAAATCTTTCTTCGATTAGGCAAGACGTACACCATGGAGGAATGGTTAGCCTTGTGCGATTACGAGAAAAGTGGTCGTCGTATTCAATTGCCTGAGCGCAACGACATGAAGAACCTGATGGACAGGGTTGAACTTATGACCAACCAACTTATTTCGGAAAACAATTTCTCCCTTCGTAAATTACATGATAGATTCCAAGGTAAGAAGGATGATGACAGCACCATCATTACGGTGTGGGATTCCTATATTCAATCTAAAGCCAATGAGGGTAAGGCAGGCTCCGCTCGTTGCAGCAAGGATGTGCGCAACCGTTTTGTAAAGGATTTGGGGACGGATATATCATTTGCAGACATAAACCGTGACTTTATCTTGAAGTGGGTGAAAATTATGAAGAAGAATGAACTGAGCACTACGACCATTGCTATCGCTCTTCGCAGCCTAAGAACCATTATAAATATGTGCATCGCCAATGGTTTGATGAAAGGTGACACCAAGGATATGTTCAAAGATACTGGGTACAACAAGGCACAGAGCCGTAAACATGAGTTTCTTGATGTGGTCACCATGCGCAGACTTTATGATTTCTGGAAAGCTGACGAGACAAAAGATAAAGATGGCAACGAGCTGTTTCTTGGTAGAGAGAAACATGCCATATTCCGTGACCTCGGCTTGTTCCTCTTTATGTACTTGGGCGATGGGCAAAACCTTGCCGACACGCTACGCTTGACCTATGACGAGTTGTATTATGCCACTCATGGCAAGCAGTTACGTTTTCTTCGCCACAAGACACGTGAACGGAACGAGAGTGCCAGCGAAGTGATATTCCCTGTTACTCCTGAAATTCAAGAGATACTTAACCGATACGGCAATGTTCCTAAACTTGGACGGAGGGTATTCCCTATAATGAGTGAACTTATTACACCCGAACAAGAAATATGGGTTATCCAACGCTACAATAGATATATACGTGAACACATGGCAAAAGTTGCCAAATTGTTAGGAATGGAACAGATGCCTTCACCTACATGGGCAAGACATAGTTTCGCCACAAACCTCAACAATTCAGGTGTCGTACCTTATAAGTATATAAGTGACAGTATGGGGCATAGCGGTGGTAGTGACATTACTTCCAATTATATCGGTGCTTATCCACTTGAAAAGATGTTGGAATACAATCACTATTTGCTCAACGAGAAGCCAAAAAGCGCAGCTCCTCATGTAGATAAGAAAGCCTTACTTGATATGTTGAAGGGTTTGAGCGAGGAGGAACGGATGGAGTTGATGGCTGGTTTGTCTAACTGATACAATCGTTTACCGCAAAAATACCAAATGAAACGCCACAAAAACGCCGATTAAAACACCGCAAAAATACCGATTAAAATACCACAAAAATACAGATTTTGTTGCATAATCAACAGATATTCCGTACTTTTGCAATCAGAACAAAGAATATGAGCTATGAACTATTATAAAAGAACAGCCGATGCCCTGTTGAAAGATTTACTTGATGCTTTTGGAGCAGTATTGATAGAGGGACCAAAATGGTGCGGTAAAACAACTACTGCGTCCCAACTTGCAAACAGCATCTTAAAAATGCAAGACCCAAGTATGCGTGACGAGTATTTAGTCACTGCAAAAACTAAGCCTTCTATTCTGTTAAATGGAGATACGCCCCGTCTTATTGACGAGTGGCAGGATGCTCCAATGCTTTGGGATGCTGTGCGGACAACGGTAGATGACCGTCAAATCCCTGGGCAGTTTATACTCACAGGCTCTAATGCCGTAGATAAATCTCAAATACATCACTCTGGAGCGGGTCGCATAGCCCGGTTGCGTATGTTACCGATGAGCTTGTGGGAATCAAAAGAGTCAACAGGCGAAGTCTCGTTAAAAGAACTTTTCAATAATCCTGATTATGACATTGATGGCAAGATGTCCAAGATGAGCATTGAAGACCTAATCTTTGCAGCATCACGAGGTGGGTGGCCAGCTTCTTTATTGGCTCGCACCCCAAAGGCTCAATTGCTGGTGGCAAAGAACTATGTTCAAACCATTTGTTTAGACGATATTTCAGGTATTGACGGTAAGAGGCGGGATGCCAAACTGACAAGTATGATACTTCGGGCGTATGCTCGTAATGTTTCAACGTTGGTCAAAAAGAAATCTCTTATAGATGATGTAATCTCTTCTGGGGAAGTTAGCTGCCATGTAGATACGTTTGATGACTATGTTTCTGCTTTGGAAAAGTTGTTTGTCATTCAAAACGTCAGTGCATGGTGTCCTGCCATTAGAAGTAAAACCGCTATCAGGAGTGGTGTGAAACGATGTTTCTGCGACCCTTCTATTCCGATTGCTCTTTTGGGGTTGTCTCCCGAAGCGTTGAGCATGCAACTCAAGACGTTTGGATTTATCTTTGAACAGATGTGTATTCGTGACCTAAAGGCATACACCATAGATTTAAACAGTCACGTTTCTTACTATCATGACAGATACGATTTAGAAGCGGACATAGTGCTGCATCTGGAAGATGGACGGTATGCCTTGATAGAGTGCAAACTTGGCAGTCGTGAGATTGACGATGGTGCAGAGCATCTGCTTGAACTCAAAAGGCTCATACAGGAACATAACAAGACGGAGAAACAGATGCCTATTCGGGAACCAGATTTGCTTATAGTGATGACTGGTGGAACTATGGCATACACTCGTCCAGATGGAGTCAAGGTGATTCCTTTGGCGTGTCTCAAAGATTAATCACTTAGCAGAACTGTTTATATGGGCAATAATATAAAGGAACTTCCCCCTGATAAGCTTCATCTTCAAGCGAAAATGAAGGAATGGCTTGAAGCGAACCAAGAAATCTATTCCAAGTTCAGGGATAAGATTCAGTCTACCTTGAAAGACTCGTTGTGTGATAAAGACAATGAACAGACTGACGAAGAGGCGGCTGCATTTCAAAGTGCAATACTGGAACTGTTGAATAAGGAAGATGGGGCACTTGACGAATTGACAGATCGATTTACGACTGCCCTAAAAGAAGGCAATGCGTTCGCCTGCTGTCTATATTGCTATCTGGAATTGGACAACGGACTTGAAGAGATAGCAGATGCCATGACAGAGTTGGAACTACCTGATGATGCAAAATACGTTAAAGACGGTATCAAAGCCTATTTGCAGGACAAAAGACGTGAGACCCAGGAGGCTGTCAACAAGGATTTGAACTTGTTGAGTTTACGCCGTTGGCACTACGAACATCCAAAAGACTATCAGGAGTTTACAGACCTCTTTGCCAAAGCATACGAAGGTGACATGACCTTTTTCATCAAAGGTATGTCTTACTTGACAGAAATGCTATCGCTCGATGGGATAGAGGGTATTACAGAATTGTTGAAGAGCCTCTGCCCTGGTACTGAAAGCTACAACAAAGCTCAGTTCTCAAATAGCAATCAACAAGTCCATGAGAAGCTAAAAGACTTGTTCGCCTCTACGCTTAACCAAGAGACTGTAAAGCAGAAGCTGCTTCACAACAATCCTTTCATGTGCAGCACGTTCTACTGGATGGTATTTGATGAGGGCTTTGTGAAGATGGGAGACTTATTTTCCAAAACAATGATGGGAGACGGTTCATCTGTTTGGCAGAAAGGTTTTGGTGGACAATTCATGCGTTCTTTAATGCTTACCAGTCTTGAAAAAGCAGGCTACACCAAAGGGGCTTGGAAAACCATGAGCAAGAACGGTGTGGCAAAAGAGGTGGTTAGTACCACCTTGCAAGAAGGCAAGGGACGACGTGGACGTAAGCAAACCTGTGTACTGCTTGAAGAAATGCTCGTCTCTCCTCATTCAGAGCTTCTAACCAAGGAGATACAAGCAATACTCACCGAATGGAAGGAAACCAACGGTACAGACTCCATTCGTGCCTATCTCTTTGCTGCACTGACCAGTTGTAATTTGCTGAATGATTCATACAATTACCGTACTTTTCATACCGCCATATTGGAAAAGTTCCCTGACTTTGGTTTTAAGTCTGGCTTTGATTGGGCAGAAGCCCTTTATAATGCCATTATCAATGAACAAGGTTACGATTACAATTTGAGTTTATCAGAAAAGACTGTTCAGGCAGGGAAAGAACAAGCAAACCTAATAGGCATAAGGTTACGCACATTGCTTTCCTCGGATGTGTATTGATTCCATCTTAAAGCACCTTATTTGTTAAAGAAACCCTCTCTTTCCTTAAAAGCACCTCGGCAGAAATCATCATGATTTTTACCGAGGTGCTTTCTTTGTGTTCCATTGTAATTTCGCAGCATAAACTTTTAAACAACATAATATGCAAGGCAATTTTATAATGTTACAGAAGGACGACCTCAAACAGGTTGTTTCCGAGTTGGTGGAAGAATTAGTAGGAAAGAAGTCTCAGACAGATTTGACACCAGAAGAGAGTGACGAGTATTACACACGTGACCAAGTATGTGAACGACTCCACATCACCTATACCACTTTGTGGCGTATGCAGAAAGAGGGAACGATTGTCGTTCACAAGTTGGGTGGACGTAACCTATATTCAAAAAGGGAAATCACTTCACTGGTGAAGTCGAAAGTTCAGGCTTCATGCAGCAACAACGTGAAAGCTTAATCTAAGGAGGGTATTATATGGAAGAAGAATACATACGTGTGGGCACCATTATATATAAGGTAGTGCAACAGCCTTTGGCTGACGGAACGATGACCACCCGAAGAATACAATGGAGCTTTGGCACAATAAGACAGAACTATGGCAGGGATAACATACCTCCCATCGCCAAGTTCAATGGCTTTTGCACGGTTCCAAGTCACACGAACTATCAAAAGGAGATTTCGGGTTTCTATAATCTTTATGAGCCGATAGACCATGTTCCTGTAGAAGGTGATTTCCCTAATATAGAGAAGTTGATGCATCACATCTTTGAAGAACAATATGAGTTGGGCTTGGACTATATGCAGTTGCTCTACACACAACCCACGCAGAAGTTGCCTATTCTCCTATTGGTGTCCGAAGAACGCAATACAGGTAAGACCACATTCTTGAACTTTTTGAAAAGCATCTTTCAGGACAATGCCACTTTTAACACGAATGAGGATTTCAGAAGCCAGTTCAATGCAGACTGGGCAGGCAAACTGCTCATTGTGGTGGATGAGGTGCTGCTGAGTCGCAGGGAGGATTCGGAACGCCTGAAGAACCTCAGCACGGCTCAAACCTACAAGGTGGAGGCGAAGGGTAAGGACAGGCAGGAGGTCAATTTCTTTGCCAAGTTTGTACTCTGTTCCAATAACGAACTCTATCCTATCATCATTGATCCGGGAGAGAACCGCTATTGGGTACGCAAAATTCGTCCACTTGAAAGTGATGATACCAACTTCTTGCAGAAACTCAGAGAACAGATACCAGCCTTTCTCTATTATTTGCAGCATCGAACACTCTCCACCTTCAAAGAAGGGCGCATGTGGTTCAAACCTGCACTTATCAGAACAGAAGCGCTTGACCGCATCATTCAGTGCAACCGCAATCACACGGAGTTGGACATGGTGGAACTGATACGTGACATTATGGAAACACAAAATGTAGATAAGATGTCTTTTATCCCACAGGACTTGATACCCCTTTTTTCAATGAATGGAGTCAAGGTGGAGCTATGGCAGATACGAAAGGTTGTGAAGGATGTCTGGCGACTCACACCAGCCCACAATGCCCTAACCTATCTGGCCTATCAATGTGACTACACCAAGCCTGGTCAGGTCTCGTCCATCAGCAGGGTCGGATGTTTCTACACTGTGACCAAAGAGTTCATAGACTCATTTGGAATATAATCCTTGTTGAGTTGTTGAAACGTTGAAAATGAAGTATGATAAGATGATAATCAAACAGATACTGTTCAACAAGGAGTCAACAAAAGGGTATGACTGGGCAAAAAAGAAATCAATTTTTCTTTTCACCAGCCATAAATCTCAACAATTCATCAATTCAACAACAACGATATGACTATACAAGAAGTAAAAAACATCCAAATATACGACTTCCTCACAAGTAGAGGATACAAGCCTATAAGCAAGAAAGGAAATAACTGGTGGTATCTGTCGCCGCTGCACAGCGAGCGAACCGCCTCGTTCAAGGTGGACATAAGCAGAAACCTCTGGTATGACTTCGGACTGGGCAAAGGTGGCAACATCCTTGCATTGGCAATGGAACTGTACAACACGCAAGATGTCTCTGAGGTGCTTCGCTTGATGAGCCAAGTTTCCGTTTTCCCTATTCCACCTGTTGTATCAACCAAGACAAAAGAAAGCAATTCGTTTGAAGATGTCGAGGTGAAAGAACTGACGCATACAGCCCTGCTCAACTACCTCTTGTCACGAGGCATCAATCCCAATCTTGCCAAGAGCCAGTGTAAAGAGATACACTACACAAGCAACGGCAAGAAATACTTCGCCATAGGGTTCAAGAATGACAGCGGTGGTTATGAGCTTCGCAATCCCTACTTCAAAGGGTGCATTGCTCCCAAAGCAATTACCATAATAACGAACAACAAACCGACTTGTCATGTGTTTGAGGGATTCATAGATTACCTTTCCTACCTCACACTTCACGGAAGCTGCGATGCAGTGGTGCTTAACTCCATCGTAAACATTCCGCAAGCCTTGCCAGTTCTTGAACGATATTCACACATCTATTGCCATCTGGACAATGATGTCGCGGGGCGAATGGGTACACAGCAAATCGCCACTGCCTTGGGGAAAAAGTGTACGGATATGGCGCACGAATATGAGGGAAACAAAGACCTCAACGAATATCTGATGAACAATGCAGCACCTCGACACAACAAAAGTTTTGTGCGGTGAATTTGATAGTGGTGTTGCAAGAAATACCAATGTCATACAAAACTCGCTTCGCTTGTCCGTATGCCGATGGACTTCTTGAACGCTCGCAAGCTCGCATTGGGTTACACACACTTTAAAAATTACTTGATATGAAAAAGAAGAATACAGAAAAGGACACGCCAAAATATACGAGTCGTCTTATTGTAAGATTGACACCGCAGCTTCATAAGGAGATAGAAGAATACGCCTCGCTTTGTGGACTGACCACAAGTGCATACGCACGCAAACGGCTGGAGGGGAAATATCCCAAGCGGAGATTAACCGACAAAGAAATGGAAGCCTTGAATAGTCTTTCTGATGCCAGAGGGGACATACAGAAATTATTTGGTTTCCTCAAAGGGCGACCTTTGTCAGAGCGTGAGAACATCCTTCGTAGTGAGATATTCATGAAGCAGTGGCGGTTGAGCGCGGAAGTGATACTTAACCGCATGATAGAAATAGAGAAATATATAACCCAATAATTGACCATACTGATATGATAGCCAAAGCGAAAGTTATAAGTCACGGGGCAAATGCCATACGTTACTCTGTGGATAAGGACAAGGCAGAGATTGTAAAGACCAATCTTCTTCCTGATGATATTACACCAACCGCAATGTGGGCAAGGATGCTCGCTTTGCAGAAGAAATTTGAGGATAAGTTGAACTGCCACCATCCGCTCAAACGAAACATGATACGAATGGAGGTTTCCCCGACATCAGAAGAAACACAAGGCTGGGAAATGGAAGATTGGCAAAAGTTGGCAGATGATTTTATCCGGGAGTTTGACGCAATCGACCTCTCAAAAAAGTCAAAGCGCAAAAGTGCGGCAACAACCAATCTCAAAAATAGTCAATATGTGGTTGCCCTGCACCATGACAGCAAAAGTGGTATCATGCACCTTCATATTGATGCGAACCGCATAGACATGACGGGTAACGTGAACGATGCCCATTATATCTATGAGAGAGCCATGATGGCTGCATCAAGGATTTCACAACAGCGAGGTTGGACGGATGCGCAAGTGGTGAGCCAACGCAATAAGGATGAGATTACCCAAGATTGTTTGTCTGTATTGGCAAAGTTGCCATACTTCGATTGGGAGCTTTATGTAAGATGTCTTAACCAAAATGGGTATGATGTGAGGCTGCACTCGGACAATAATGGCAAAGTCCGTGGCTACTCTATCAAACGTGGCAACTCTATATATAAGTCATCCGAGCTTGGCAAAGGTCGTTGCCTTATGCCTTCGAAGATAGAAATGACATGGGCGAAGCTACATCAACAGAGTCAAGAAAAGGCAAAGTCGCCCTTACCAAAGCAAAGAGCAACAGAACATCATACACAAATGCCACCAGCCACAAAGCCACTGGATATTGTAGATAGCAGCCTAGTTATGCGACACTTCGACTTTTCTACAGACGAGTTCCATCATTATCCTGTTGATATACCTCAGAGTTGCCTGGATGTGATAGACAAAAATATCACCCTCGATGCAGATAATGTATTTGCCAAGATTGGCGATGTGCAGAAAACAGCAATCCTTCTATTTACAGAATACATTGATGCAGCCACTACCGTTGCGGCCCAGTCCGGTGGTGGAGGCGGTGGCGCAACCTCTGGTTGGGGACGAGACAAAGATGATGATGACTTAAAATGGGCATATCGTTGCGCTATGATGGCAAACCATCTGTGTCGTCCTCGCAAAAAACAAAGATATGGAAGATAACAGGAACATTCATTTAAAAGTATTATCACTATGGCTATAGGAAAAAGCAAAATCTCTGATTTGAACTTTGATTCTTTTCAGAATACGATAGACAAGAGCATAGAAACAGACCAAGCTTCCGACAAGTTTGACCGTCAGCTTCATGCCTACACAGAGGCAGGTGAGAAACTTGACGCGGCGAGGAAAAGTATAAATACTGCAAATGCCTCTCTTAATGAAACCTCTTCTACACTTCAAAAGGCTGTGAACAATGCAAATCTTGCAGCTAAAAGCATCACAGAATCTGTATTAAAAATTCAAGATTTTACCATCAGTGCTAAAATATCAACAACTGACTGGAACAGACTTTCAGAGCATAGAAATCGTATTGTCACAGACGAGAGACAACTTCTTGAAGCTCACCAGCGAGAAACCAAAGAAATCCTCTCCCGCCATTTCTATGACATGGCTAATATGATGTCAAAGAGGGAAGGCGTCTGGCTGTCAAATGGTTGGGTAAAGTCGCTATTATGGATATTCCTGCTGTGCCTATTATACACTGTTATTTCCATTGGCTACTTTATTGTATCATTCGTAAGCAAGTAAAGGAGATTATGCAATGTAGGCGTAATCGGTTACTGCCATCTGTTCGGACACGATTTTCTAAGACAGAACAATCAACGCAACCTTCGTAGTAAAAGTTGCGCCGATTGTCATATGTGAATACAGGTGTTAGTATAAACCTTCCCTCTTGTTTTGCATTGCTATTGCTCGACGTGCATGAACCGATGACAACATATCATATTCTTGTTTTAATTTGAATAGCTCACCATCTGGATTTTGTACGGCATCACGAAGATTTACATAGAACTTCATGATTTCAGCAAGCTCACCACTGTAATATTCCTTAGAATGCACAGCCGTAAAAGTCGAATCGTGTATAATATGCAGAAACTCCTCTTTTGTAGCTGGAGATAGGTTGTTATACGTTTGTTCCCAATTATATGTTGACATGGGATGACCTTTCTCTTTAAGCCATTCAAAGAAATATCTATATATGATGTAAGTATCAGGCATATCAAGAAGAAGGTGAAAAGCATTTTTATTACAGCCAAAGGCTTTGTAGAAATACGATTCGCCACGTCCTATGCTACCTTTTGTTGAGTTTAATATAGCCTGAACAGAACGTATGTATTTGCGATTCCAATGCTTCCCAATAAAATCTCTATCATGGCTATTATTACCATACAACGGATGATATTTCATAGGGAATGAGTAGATATTTGCATCAAGTTCAGTACAGAGCTTGACATTTATCTCTAAACGCTCATAGAGGTCGTCTGGCTTATCATTGAAATTATAAAGTAAATAATTAGAGAAATTTCGTATTCCATACTGGCGACTCCATGTCAATGCCTGAATATATTCGTCCTTTACGGATAACGAGTCAAAAGCTACGCGCAATGGAGAGACGCATATCTTTGAAAGTAACTCTGCCTTCTCTTCTGTAAACAAACGCGCATCTACACCTTGATTGAAGTCAACGACACGCTGCTTTGGGCGGCGCAATTTTAGTCGATGTTCATACTCTTCGGCTATTAGTGGGTATGCCTCTATCGCATTTTCAATGGTGCAAGTTCCTAATGCCAAAAGACCGAAATCGTAAAGAATAGAATATACTTTGTAGGACAACGCTTCATTGTTCTTGTTTCTTTTTAAGGAGTTAAGATATGCAACATATTCTCTCTGAGCCATTTTTAGATATGCTCTGTTATTAACCCCTTCTTTCAACTGCTCAACAGCAAATTTGAGACGATTCGGTTCTTCGTATGTTGAACCTTTTCCAAAACCTGCCTTTATGATGTCATTGATAATGTCTTCGAACTTTTCTGAAGCCAATACATTATTATCCATCAATAGCAAATTTCTTTGTTTACCATATTTTTCTGTGACGAGTTTAATTCTCTCAGACATCGGAATAAACTGCTGGTATTCAGGTTCTATCTTAGGAACAGCACAAAAAGCGCAATGACGTACACATCCTTTGGTCATAGAACCATAGTACGCATTTGACATATCATATCGATAGTCAATCTCCTCCAGAATAGAATAGTCAAGAGGGAGAGTATCAACAATTAGTTCATTTCCCTCGTCAATCATTCCGGGCTTGTTCAGCAAGCCAACAACTGGGGTGATTCCTGTTGCTTCCTTTAGCTCATTGGGTTGCAAAGTGGCAAGTACCCCACCAACCATTATGCGGCCTGTTGAACGTAACAGAAGTTTGACTTCGTTTATAGTTCTGACAGTGATGTCAAAATAGAAGGTGAACAAGGTAGTTACCCCAATCCAATCCCACTCCTTTTCTTCTTCACGAAGATAATACTTCTTCCAAATGTAATCCTTGTAAAAGGTAAGCCATCCTAAAGCAATTCCTGCATATTCTTCATCATTGTCTATCCCGATAGCTTCTAAATGACAAATCTTGCGAGTTTTGATATATGCGGCAATTGCTTCATGTTTGCTCCTCCATTTTACATGAGGAGCAACTGTATCAAGTTTATTAATACATTTTTCTACGGCTCTTTCGAGTATAAAGTCTTTAATTTCGCCCTTATAGAATACAACATTGTCGCCTACTGTCTTGAAATAAGTAGCCAACTTCATCAAGGCAATAGGCGGAAATTTATTCTTGTAATTGGGTTCAATCAAAAGTATATTTCTTCCCATCCTTACTTTAAAATCTTTTTCTTTAGAGTTTTCTTCATCTTCTCTTTCATAGTGGGAGGAACATCCGCTCCATCTATGACGGAGTAGAATTTCTTAATCAGTTTACGTTCAACCGAGCTTAATGCTTTGTAAGCATCAAGTTCGTTTGGTATCTGGTTATTTGAGTCTCTCTCGCCATTTTGAGAATTGTTCTTCTCTCCATTGCTAGAATTGTTACTACCTTGCCCTTGTTGTTGATTATTGGTCTTGCCTGCATCATGTGTGTTGGCTTCTGATGTCTCAGGTTTGAAACGCTCAACCTTTATTGCAGGTATTTGAGAGTCATTTTTAACCACTTCGGCTTTTTGATTATATGCCTTGACAATTGTTTCATTGACACTACTTACAACATCTGTAGCAGAACTCCAAGATTGAGTTTCTTCAAAGAATTTTGTATAAGCAGGTATCTTACCCTCGGCAGTAGCGATTTTCTCTTTCTCCTTTTTGATTTTTTCCTTCAGCTTAGTCTTTTCGTTGGCATCATCTTCTTTCTTAAGCAATTGAGCTAATGACGCAATCTGCGCGTTGGCCTCTGCGATACGCTCTACAACTTCGCTTCTAAACTTACTGGTTTTATTGTACAATGGGCTAAGTTGTTCTTTGAAGAACCTCTTTACAATTGCTTCAAATATAATCTTGTAGTCATTTTGTTTGATGCCGTCACGAGAAGCTGTAGGTCTTATATGTTCATGGACGAGATTTAATTCACCTATGAAATATGCCTGAGATACAGGAGAAGGATACAGTCCTGACAATAAAGTTGCAGGACCTATTTGGTAGTTGCAATGTCTAGCACGGATGAAAGAAATAGGTAAATCATTCATCTGTTTTGCTTCTTTATTCATAGCATACCATCCCCAGGCATATTCTTCTTGTGTCTTATTGTCTATGAGAGAAAAGCAACGCAAGCTACCAAATTTGAAGGCACCATCTTCAGATTTATATCTTGAGTTCAACTTATAAATGCAACTTTTTGGGTGCGGATAATAAGCAATAAAAA
>ENA-OZLE01000001-OZLE01000001.1-human-gut-metagenome-genome-assembly--contig:-NODE-1-length-173545-cov-24.540792_pt1 | contig 173545 bp, 107 predicted proteins | sample MGYA00243858_ERZ653781 | MGnify/ENA primary metagenome ERZ653781 (study PRJEB26926, sample SAMN06164548) | human gut metagenome | biome: ENVO:00009003; feature: ENVO:2100002; material: ENVO:00002003... | reverse complement strand
TGTTAACCTTAAATCTAATACTATGAAAAACACATTGCAAAGGTACGGACTTTTTGCTTATCTCCAAATAAAGCAAATAAAAAAGGCTGTTTTATAACATGTTTTAGGAAAATACGTCTCTTTGTTAAGGCTTGCTAAGGTTTTGAAGCCTCTACGCAGCTGTTTTCTAAAAAAGAATTATCTTTGTCACATTAAGTTTTGGGCCTTACTTGACGATTTTCTGCTCTCTTGGCTCAAAATCCTGGAAATTAAAAATTAAAGACTTGTATGCACGAAGATATTGTCCTTACCCCGATGATGAAACAGTTCCTCGACTTGAAGGCAAAGCATCCCGATGCTGTCATGCTGTTTCGTTGTGGTGACTTCTATGAAACCTATTCCACCGATGCCGTCGTCGCGTCCGAAATCCTCGGTATTACCTTGACCAAACGTGCCAACGGCAAGGGGAAAACCATCGAAATGGCGGGCTTTCCGCATCATGCACTCGACACCTATCTGCCCAAGCTGATACGTGCCGGCAAGCGCGTGGCCATCTGCGACCAGTTGGAGGACCCGAAGCTGACGAAGAAACTGGTGAAGCGCGGCATCACGGAGCTGGTGACGCCGGGAGTTTCCATCAACGACAATGTGCTGAACTACCGGGAGAACAACTTCCTGGCTGCCGTGCATTTCGGTAAGGGTGCCTGCGGTGTGGCTTTCCTGGACATATCTACGGGCGAATTTCTGACGGCGGAAGGACCTTTCGACTATGTGGACAAGCTGCTGAACAACTTTGCCCCCAAAGAGGTGCTTTTCGAGCGTGGCAAGCGGCTGATGTTCGAAGGAAACTTCGGCAGCAAGTTCTTCACCTTCGAGTTGGACGACTGGGTGTTTACCGAGACATCTGCCCGCGAAAAGCTGCTGAAGCATTTCGAGGTGAAGAACTTGAAAGGCTTCGGTGTGGAGCATCTCAAGAACGGTATCATCGCTTCGGGAGCCATCCTGCAATACCTCATCATGACGCAGCATACGCAGATAGGGCATGTCACTTCGCTGGCACGCATCGAGGAGGATAAGTATGTCCGCCTGGATAAGTTCACGGTGCGCAGCCTGGAGTTGATGGGGTCGATGAACGACGGTGGCAGTAGTCTGCTGAATGTGATAGACAAGACCATCAGCCCGATGGGTGCCCGCCTGCTGAAACGCTGGCTGGTATTCCCGTTGAAGGACGTGCAGCCGATTAACGAGCGGCTGAATGTGGTGGAATACTTTTTCCGCCAGCCCGATTTCAAAGAGTTGATAGAAGAGCAGTTGCATTTGATTGGCGACTTGGAACGCATCATCTCCAAAGTGGCGGTAGGGCGTGTCTCTCCGCGTGAGGTGGTGGCGTTGAAGGTGGCTTTGCAGGCGATAGAACCCATCAAGGCAGCTTGCATGGATGCCGATAATGCCAGCTTGAATCATATAGGCGAGCAGTTGAATATCTGCCAGTCTATCCGCGACCGTATTGACCGGGAGATAGACAATGACCCGCCGTTATTGATTAATAAGGGAGGTGTCATCAAATCCGGTGTCAGTGCCGAGCTGGACGAGTTGCGCCGGATTGCCTACTCCGGCAAGGATTATCTGTTGCAGATACAGCAGCGCGAGAGCGAACTGACAGAGATTCCCAGTTTGAAGATAGGCTACAACAATGTTTTCGGCTACTACATCGAGGTGCGCAACACGCATAAGGACAAGGTGCCGGCAGAGTGGATACGCAAGCAGACCCTTGCCAATGCCGAGCGCTATATTACCCAGGAATTGAAGGAATACGAGGAGAAGATTCTCGGCGCGGAGGACAAGATACTGGTACTGGAAACACAACTCTATGCAGAGCTGGTACAATCTTTGAGCGAGTTCATTCCTGCCATTCAAATCAATGCGAACCAGATAGCACGGTTGGACTGCCTGCTCTCCTTTGCCACAGCGGCGCGCGAGAACAACTATATACGCCCCGTCATTGCCGACGACGATGTGCTGGAAATCCATCAGGGACGGCATCCGGTCATTGAGAAGCAGCTCCCCATCGGCGAGAAGTATATTGCCAACGATGTGATGCTGGACAGCCAGACGCAGCAGATTATCATCATTACGGGTCCCAACATGGCGGGTAAGTCCGCTTTGCTGAGGCAGACGGCGCTGATTACGCTACTGGCTCAAATCGGCAGTTTCGTGCCTGCGGAGAGTGCCCATATCGGTTTGGTGGATAAGATATTCACCCGTGTGGGTGCCAGCGATAATATTTCCGTGGGCGAGTCTACCTTTATGGTGGAGATGAACGAGGCGGCGGATATCTTGAACAACCTTTCTCCCCGCAGCCTGGTGCTGTTCGACGAGCTGGGACGTGGTACTTCTACATATGATGGTATTTCCATCGCCTGGGCGATTGTGGAGCATATACACGAGCATCCCAAGGCAAAAGCCCGAACCTTGTTTGCCACGCACTACCATGAGTTGAACGAGATGGAGAAAAGCTTCAAGCGTATTAAGAACTACAACGTTTCGGTGAAGGAGATAGATAACAAAGTCATCTTCCTGCGCAAATTGGAGCGCGGTGGCAGCGAACACTCCTTCGGTATTCATGTAGCCAAAATGGCGGGTATGCCCAAAAGCATCGTGAAGCGTGCCAATGACATTCTGAAACAACTGGAAACAGACAACCGCCAGCAGGGGATTTCCAGCAAACCGATGGTGGAAGTGGGAGAGACACGCGGTGGTATGCAGCTCAGCTTCTTTCAGCTCGACGACCCGGTGCTGTGCCAGATACGCGATGAGATACTGAATCTGGATGTGAATAACTTGACGCCGCTGGAGGCGCTGAACAAGCTGAATGATATTAAGCGGATAGTGAAGGGAAAGTGATTTTTACTTATAGGAGAAAACGTGGAATTTCAGGACTTGTACAAGTTTTTGCACAAGCCTTGAAACTCCATGGTTAATAGTTTTTTCTCTAAGATTATTCTTCCAGGATTATTTCCAGTTCTGCTATGGCAGCTTTCTTTCCTTTGTCATGGGCCGATAATCCCGATAGTTTCACATAGCGTGCCCGGCAAGGAGTAAATTCTATAGTTTGCGTTGCTGTACCTATATGGAAGGTGCCATAGGTAATGGGCTGCCCCCAATTTTTTCCATCTTTGCTTGCATATACTTCATAGGAAGCTATCCGTCCTTCTTCGCTATCTTGTCGCGGAGTGTAGCGGATACCCTTTATAGTGGCCTCTTTGGATAGGGAAAGATGTATCTCATGAGGGTAGGGAGCTATGTAGAATTGGTTGTGTACCGTGTGCCAATAGGTGTTTATGTTACCGTCTGCCGCCAGCTTCATGCTGTTGTCTGCATCGCTGTCTACGGAGACCACTATTTGTCTCTGGGATGCTCCGCTGATGTTTTTCAGGATGCTCACATTCAGTTCGGCTGCCGAAGCCCATTTCCTGCCGTGCATTTCGGACAAGGGAACGAATTTGAAGTAACGGGCAGTGACGGGTGTTTCCAATGTTATGGTTTGGGCAGACGTCAGATTGGAGAATGTACCTTTGACGGTGCTTTCCCAATTTTTTCCGTCTTTGCTGAAGCTTAGCTCGTAGTCTTTGACGTGTCCGTTATCATTGGAATGTCGTGCTGTGTAGATGAATTTGTCCACTACCAGTAGGGAAGCCATGTCTACCACAATGCTGTGTGGAAACTCTGGAATGGGTTCGTGCCAACGGGTGTGCCAATACGTGGAAGGGTCTCCATCGATGGCGTTTTGCGCCTCTTCTCCTTGGCTGTCGCTGCTGGAGGAGACCACCTTCCATGCCGAGTGGTCTACGAATATGGGTAGTTCCATAGTAGTGACCAGGCTCTTGCCTAATTTTCCAGAAACAGCGTATGTTTGTATCTTTCCACCGTCAATGAACTCGAATGGAGCTGTGTATTCCCGGTATTCGTTACCGTTAAGGCTGTAGAAGATGGTCGCGTCCGGAGTTCCGGTACTCATTTGCAGGTAACCGTTGTTATCGCGTTCTACCATTACGGGCATGCATGCAGGCATCTGTACGCGTGCTTTCTTGGTAAGCTCACTTTGCGTGTAGCTTCTTTCCAAAGGCATCATGATGAAGCTGAATGCTACGGGAGTTGCTTGCAGTTCGTATTTTTTCATCGGGCCTGGACCGCAGCTTGCGTTGCCCAGAGGACGATTGTGGGCATCAAGACAAAGAACTGTCTCCTTGCGCATCGGGATGTCGTATTTGTGAATCAGTTTTTGCAGATGGTCGGGGTCTGCCATGTCTTGTGCTCTGACATGCAGGGCAGAAGCCGCCATTTGGTCGCCTGCCACGAAAACGAAGCCCATACCGTCGGCGTTGGTGATGGAAATCCAGCGTACCTCTTCATGGTTACCTATCTCCTGAGGCTTTACATAGTTCACCCATTGGTCGGATACTGTACTTTCGTATACGCCTATTGGGGTGGCATCCTTGCGGTCTACGTAGTTTTCCCATGGGCCACGTCCATACCAACGCATACGCTCGAAGCCTTCGGGCAGTTCCATTCGATAGCCCACACGCGGAATGATTTCGCTGTCGGATACCGGGATGATGACACTGTTCACCATGATGGAACCATCGGCATTTACGGTGTATTCTATTTCTGTGCGATACTCAAAACCGAGTTTACCTTTGTGGCAGTTCCGGATGTGCAGGATTATTCTGTCCTCTTCTTGGTGGGTTTCCCATTTGCCGGTTTCCGCTTGCAGCTGGTAAAGGCCTTTGCGTTGCCAATCGCCACTTACCTGTTTATCGTTGTCGGTGGGAGCACGGAAGAGGTTCAGTTCGAGTCCTTTACTTATCAGGGGGATATTATTCAATGTATATGCCGATAAAGTTCCTTCTTCCTTGGAGAAGACAGCTTCAAAACGTTCACCTTTCACCACCAATGCGTCGGCAGTTTCGTTTAGATTGATGTTTCCTTTTTCGGGTACGAATATAGGTTTCTCGCTGCTTGATAGCTTGAATTGTTCGGTGGCTACCTCGTAGTCGGCTTTTGCCCATTCGGTATCTCTTTTTTGGCAGAAACTGAAATTGATAAAGTATTCTGCTCCGGGTACCTTCGTTGCGGGTATGTCTGGCAGGGTGATGACTTTGCTTGCCTGTGCTTCCAGCTTCAAATCTTCCAGATTGCCTGAGCAGACGGTCCTTCCATCTTCCGTTATTTCGTATCTCCCGTAGAGGTCTTCCATATTGGCATGGAATCGCTTGTTGCTGATTCTATATTTGCCATTCCCTAATGCTTCTATGCGGATGGGTTGATGTATCTTCTTCATTTCATAGGATTTGGCAGATAATGTACGGTCGGAGAAGATGACGCCGTTGGTACAGAAGTTACCGTCGTTGGGCTTGTCACCAAAGTCACCGCCTACGGCCATGTAGAAGCCTTTGCCGTCGGGAGTGGGCATACGCAGGCTTTGGTCCACCCAATCCCAGATGAAACCTCCGATGAGTGCCGGATAGCGTTCGTAGGTTTCCCAGTATTCCTTGAAGTTTCCTATGGAATTTCCCATGGCATGGGCATACTCGCATACTACGTGAGGTTTCACGATCTCGCCCTTTTGTATTTTCTCCAATCGTTCACGGCCTACGTTTTCCAGCCAGTCCACACTTGGGTACATGCAACTGGTCACGTCGCAGAAGGAACTGTTTCCCTCGTAGTGGGTGGGGCGGGTAGTATCCAAACGTTTGATGGCCTTTTCAGCAGTGGAGAAGTTGTTTCCGTTTCCCGATTCGTTGCCCATGGACCACATTACGATGGAAGCGTGGTTACGGAAACGTTTCACTTGGTTCTCGTTGCGCTCGGTGAATGATTTTTCCCACTGTGGCTCGTGTGAGAGACGCATTTCGCCGTGGCACTCTACATTGGCTTCTGCCAATACATAGATGCCATAGCGGTCGCATAGGTCGTAAAAGTAAGGGTTGTTGGGGTAATGGGAGGTACGGACAGCATTTACGTTCAGCGCTTTCATTAGTTGTACGTCCTTTTCCATCTCTTCTTTGGAGACGGTACGGCCATTCAATGGGCTGTGATCGTGGCGGTTGACACCTTTGAAAAGAGTGGGTTTGCCGTTAATCAGCAGTTGTCCGTTTTTGGCAAACTCTATTTCGCGGAAGCCTACCTTTACACTACGTAGGTCTGTCACTTTTCCTTTCTGTTTTAGGGTCAGGGTCAGGTTGTAGAGGCTGGGTGTTTCGGCTGTCCATTTCAGTGGGTTCTTCACATCGAATTCCAGATGGGTACTACCTATTTTTGTGGCGTGGATAGTGCGTGATAGCACTTCCTTTCCTTCTGTGTCGGAGAGCTTCACTATGAGTTCGGCAGAACTTTTCTTACCGGTGATTTCCACGTCCAAAAAAACTGTAGCATTACGATAATCTCCGTCCAAGTCGGTTCGGAAGAAGAAGTCCCTAATTTGCGTGCGTGGTGCTGACCATAGGAATACATCGCGGAAGATACCGCTGAACCGCCAGAAATCTTGACATTCAAGAAAACTTCCATCGGTGAAACGGTACACTTCAACTGCCAATGTGTTTTTTCCTTCTTGTAAATAGGGAGTCAGATTGAACTCGGCAGGTAAGTAGCTGTCTTCTGAATAGCCCACTTTTTTACCGTTCAACCAAAGATAGAAACCTGCTTCCACTCCATTGAAGCGAATAAATACATCTCTGCCCTTCCAAGATGTGGGCAAAGTGAATTCACGTCGGTAACTGCCTACGGGATTGGGCATGTTGGCAAAAGTATAGTCTGCCGGGCGAGGTTGGATGACGTTGGGCCATTGTACTCCTTTACTGTAATCACAGAAAGGGTAAATGGTATTACAATACAAAGGCTTGTCCCAGGGCTTATTATGGCGTACAGCCTCTATCTGCCATGTGGCGGGCACTTTGATGTTATCCCAGCCACTTACGTCGTAGTTGGGCTTGAAGAAATCCTTCGGCCGTTTTTCGGGATCGGCCACCCAATGGAATTTCCATGTACCGTTCAGAGTTTGATAATAGGGGGATTCCTCGATGCTCAGGCGTAGGGCTTGTCCTTCGTCGGCAAAGGGAATAGCGGTTTGGCATGCCGTTTCTTTGTTCACTCCCGAAATGTTCAGGTCATTCCATTCGGGTTGTTCGTGAGTTTGTGCTGTTGCGGTAGCAAGCAGCCCGGTGAATGCGATACTCAAAAAAGAGCTTCTTTTCATAAATACAGATGGTATAAGATGATTAAGTATTAGTGATTTCCTGTCCTTCCTTCACGTTCTTCTTTTGCTGTTCGCAGTATTGACGGGGTGGCATTCCGTAACGTTGTGAAAAAGCTTTATAGAAAGTGCTTCGGTTGGTGAATCCCGTGCGGTCCATCAGCTCTTCGATGGTGAAGTTGCTGGAGACTAACAAGCGTTCCGCCGTGGAGAGGCGGTATTCTTTGATGATGTCGGCAGGCGATTTGTCAGTAAGTGGTTTCAGTTTGCGGTAGAACTGCCGGCTGCTGTAGCCCATTTCCTTACTCAAAAGTTCTACTTGCAGGTCTGGATTGGCTAAGTTCTTTTCAATGACTTCTGTCATTTTCTCTAAGAATTCTTGTTCTTCTTTGTGCAAGCAGCTTCCTTCTTTCCAGGTAAAGGTGCTGAGTGCCGAACTATAATATTCCTTCAGGTTTTCTTCGCGGCGGATGAGATGATAGACCATCTTTTCCAAATATTTCACATTGAAAGGCTTGGTGACATAGGCATCCGCCCCCGATTCCAGTCCTTTTACTTGGTCGTCTTCGTGATGCAGTGCTGAGAGCAGGATTAGGGGAATATGGCTCCACAGCTTGTGTTGCTTGATGGTGGAGGTGAAGGATAACCCGTCTATATCGGGCATCATCACGTCTGAGATGATGAGATCTGGCTGTCGTTGCTCCAGGCTGTCTAATGCCTTTTGGGCATTATTGAAAGAGAGTACGTTGTATTTCTCTGTGAATATTTCGGATACGAACCACAGCATGGAAGGGTCATCATCTATCACCATGACCGTCTGCTTGTTTGCGTCGAATTCTTGGGTGTATTTTTCGGGCAATTCTTGCACTTCTTCGGTGGGAATGCTTGGAGAAGCCGCTTCGTATGCAGTTTGCGGTACTTCTTGTCCGTTTGGGGGGAGCGAGGGAAGGCTTACAGTGAAGGTGGTCAGTTCGCCCGGTGTGCTTTCGATGTTTATGTCTCCTTCCAACAGGGTCACCATGTTTTTGCAGATGGCCAACCCCAGTCCGTTTCTTGAGTTTTTGCCGTTCATCTCCACGGAGTCGAGAATCTTATAGCGGTCGAATATCTTTCCGAGATTTTCCGGTGTGATGCCTTTGCCGGTATTGGCTATCTTCAAAATAAGACGTTCGTTTTTCGTGTACAATGTTACGCTGATGTTCCCCTTGTCGGGTGTGTACTTGAAAGCGTTGGATATGAGGTTTCCGGCTATTTTGTTGAAGCAGCTCAGGTCGGTGTTCCATGTCAGTTCGGGGGCTATGTCAAGGCAGTAGTTCATTTCTCTGTTTTCCGCCATGTCACCGAAGGATTCGGCGATGTCCCTTAACTTTTCGGAAACAGGTTGCGGCTGTATGGAGAGCATTTTGTTTTCCGTTTCCAGTCTTCTGAACTCCAGCAATTCCACAATGAGACCATTCAGCTTTTCCACATTTTGCTGAATCATCTTGGCGTAGCGGTGCGTGTAGATATCTGTCTCCTTGTGGGTGAGTATCTTCTCGCACGGTCCCTGAATCAGGGTGAGGGGGGTGCAAAACTCGTGGGTGATGTTGGTGAAGAAGCGTAGTTTTGATTCATAGACTTCCTCTTTTTTCTGTCGTTCCATTTTCTTCATCATGTGCTGCCGCTTCAGGCGGTAGGTATAGAATGCATAGGCGACTATGCCTGTACATAATAGTAACCCTAACAAAAAGTAGCCCACATAGGCCCAGGTACTGAGATACCAGGGAGGAGCGATGTAAATGGTGAAGGCTTGCGGATGGCTTTCTTTACCGTTGATGTTGTTGCGGTATTTCACAAACAGAGTATATTCTCCGGGGGAAAGGTTGGAGAAGATGGCATTGGGTGAAACTCCGTTTTCTATCCATTGGTCGCTTGCTTCCTTTAGTTTATAGGAGTAGAAATAGTCGTTTCCGTTAATGTAGTCTGTTATCCGGAAGTTGAGCTGGAAGAAGTTGTGTTTGTAGTCCAGTTGTAGCACGGGCTTCCCGTTTTTGTAATGTAAAAAGTCATGCAGGTTGTATTCCTTACCGAAGATGGAAAGTCCTTTCAGGCTGATTTCGGGCATATAGTCCGTGGTGATGTAAGAATCGGGCTTCACGGTGACGAAGCCGTTTACACCTCCAAAGAAAAGGATTCCCGTAGCATTGTCTTTGTAGAAGGCTCCATCACTAAATTCGGTCACGGCCAGTCCGTTTCCGTTGTTGTAGGTCTGCTTGGTCTGTTCTTGGGGATTGAGTCTCATTAATCCTTGATTGGTACTCACCCAGAGATTGCCTCGGTTGTCCTCCAAGATACCATGTACGGTGCTGTTGGTGTAGAGCTTTGCACTGATGCTGTCTGGGTTTCCGTCTTCGTTTGAGTAGAAGCGGAGAAGCCCTGATCCAGTGCCCAGCCAGTAGCCTTGCTCGTTTTTGTGTATGGCGAACACATCGTTGGCGGTTTGGCTGTTTACCAAGTTGTTGAAGCGGAACTGTGCCATTTCTCCAGTACGTACATCAATGCGGTAGGCTCCGAGCCCTCTGTTCCCGAACCACAGCGTAGAGCTGCTTTCACGGTAGGAGGTGAAAAAATAGTTTGATGCCATATGTCCGTTACTCACCAAAGTCCGTGTAGCATGCTTCACAATAGGATCTTTTCTCTGATTTTCTAGTGTCACCTTTACGATTCCTTCGCCCACGGTGGAAATCCAAAGTGTACTGTCATTGGTTTGATCAATGGAGTGCACATATTTCACTTTGGTTCCATTGGCTTGTACCGCCAGTTCTTTCAATTGGTGGGTAGAGTAGGAATAATAATTGATTCCGTTTTCCGTACCTATCCAAAGTCGGTCTTTTCCACCGGGTGCAAAACAGTAGACGGAGTTGTCGGTCAATGTGCTGTTACCGGTGATGAGACGATCATGTTTTTCGGGTGTATTGTTGACAAGATAATTCGGTATACGCAATATGCCACTGCCTTTGGTTCCTATCCATAAGGTTTGCTGTGGGTCGAGGTAAAGGCTGCGTACCGGGTTGTTCACCTGATATGCGGGAGTGTTGAGCAGGGTGTTGGTCATGGTGAATGTGTCATTGTAAAGCATGTATAACCCTTCTCCGTCGGTAGCTACCCATACGATATCTTGAAATTTGTCTTTCATCAGACAGAAGATGCCCGACTGTATTTCAGTGTATTCTATACGGTATTTAATCTTTTGGTTTGCTTCATATTTCAGTACTATCAAGCCGCTGCTTTTGAAACCGATACAGAAGTCATTTTCTCGTTTGATGATGGAAGATACTTCACCTCGTTTTTCTATTTCGTCTTTCAGGTCGGCAATGTAGTAACACTGTCGGTTGCTGAAACTATATTCGTAGAGGGCATAGGTTTCATCAATGAAGTAGGCTGAATCTTCTCCGATGAAGGCATGCTTCAAGCCGTGATGTCCAAATGGCTTTTCCGGAATCAGTGTCACGCTTTTTCCCGTGTGGTTCAGACGATAGCAACGAGTGTTGTTTCCAGTTGCGAATATCCAAAGCAGGTTGTTGGAATCAATGGTCATGGACAGTACTTTATTAAAATCCATGGAAGAGATGTTTAACTGGAGAAATTTCTGGTTCTCTTGTTGGTAGTGATACAGATTTCCGTCATCTTTCAGCACTAACATGCACTTGTTTTTGCTTCGTGCCAAGAAGATGTTGTCCTTGAATTCGGTAAAGGTCCGGCAGGTCTGTCGGTATGTATCCAATCTGTCTAACCCGTAGTTGGTTTGTAACCACAGTATGCCTGGCTCTGATTCTACGATCTGGCTGATAATGTTGCCTGACAATAGGTTGCGTGACACATCAACGGGCGTATATAGGTGGATATTGTTGCCGTCAAACACGTTCAGTCCGTCGCATGTTCCTATCCATAGTACACCTTGGCTATCTTGGTAAAGGGATTGGATGGCACTATTGGAAAGACCGTTTTTATTGGAGAATTGCCGTAGGCTGTAAGCGTACACAAAATCCGGAAAACAGCATAAGAGGCTGATAAGCAATAAAATCGTATGGCCTTTCCAGTATATGTCTTTCATGTGGCTTGTTGTATTGATTTTAAGTTGCAAAGATATATTTTAAGGTGGAAACAGTCAATATTTGCAATATATTTCTTTAGTTGTAGGCTTACAGTTTGCTTTGTATCTGCTCCGTATCCTTAGAAATGTATTTGTACGGAGCAGATAGGTATGGATATGATTAGCGAATGACCGCAGCGAATCCACCGTTGCGTGCCAAACGGACTGTGATATGGTTGCCTTTCTTCAAGGATTGTTCTTGCTTGCGATAGTCCATGGCTTGGTGGTCAGCGTTGATGCCGTCTTCAAAAGAGGTCATGAGATAATTTTTTCCTTCTTGCAGGAAATCAAGGGAGATGTTAAAGACCCGTTCACGTTCGCGGTTGTTGGTCATGCCTCCTATATACCATTGTTCTCCTTTGCGTTTGGCCACGATGGCATATTCTCCTGCTTTGGCTTCGAGAGCGATGGTTTCGTCCCATGTTTGGGGTACTTGGGTGATGAAACGTGTACACTCGTCGTTGCGATAATAGAGGGTAGGATTGTCTGCCATCATCTGCAGGCCGGTTTCAAAAAGAACAAAGAGTGCCATCTGATAGGCACGTGTGCCGATGCTGGCAGAATTGGGACGTTCGGAATGGTAGACTTCAGGCTGCATGCTAAGCATGGCGCCGGGAGTATAGTCCATGGCTCCTACTGCGTTGCGTATGAAGGGGAAATAGACACTGTTGTCGGGACGGCATCCGCCCATTTGCTCCATACCTCTTACGCCTTCGTAGGAGAGTACGTTTGGGTATTTGTATTCTAATCCGGCAGGTTTGAAAGCACCGTGAAAGTCAACGAAGAGATGGTGTTTGGCGGCTTCATGTGCTACGCGTTCATAGAAGTTTACCATCCATTGGTCGCTACGATCCATGAAATCTATCTTTACGCCTTTCACACCCCACTTTTCGAAAGTTTCGAATAGGTCAAAGTGGTTTTCTACCGTAAGCCAAGTGAGCCATAACACAATGCCTACGTTTTTTTCTTTGCCGTAGCGGATGAGTTCGTGTATGTCTACCGAGGGATTGGGTTTATAGGGGTTGCGGGTGTTCATGGCCCAGCCTTCGTCCATTACTATATATTCTACGCCGTAGTGGGATGCGAAGTCGATGAAGTATTTGTAGGTGTCAAGGTTGCAACCTGCTTTGAAGTCCACGTCGGGGCCGTAGGGTGTGGCTCCGTTCCACCATTCCCAGCTGGCTAGTCCTGGTTTAATCCAAGAGGTGTTTTCTATGACATTCTTTTCAGCGAGGCGATAGGATAGAGTGTTTTCTATAAGTTTGCGGTCATCGTCGGTAATGACGAAGTAACGCCATGGATAACTGCGCTTGCCTGCGGTACGGGCTATGCAGTTGGCTTCTTTCAGAATCTTGAGACTGCGGTCACCGTCTTCTCCGAATTCAAGAGGCAGACGGGGGAAGACGGCGGTAATGCCGCCTTGTCCATCGTTTTTCAGAAACATGGCGGGATAGTCTGTCAGATTGGTTTCACTCATGAGGATTTTGTCACCTTTGGGTGTGCTGGCTAAAAGGGGAAGCAGAGCCATGCGATTGGAGTTTTTCCACTCGCTGCTTGTTTGGTGGCGATATTCTTCTTCATAGGAAGTCTTAAAGCCGTCAGGTTGCTGAAGATGTAGCAGGCAATCATCCACAAAGTTCAGGCGGAGGATTTCATTCATTATTTCTTGCTCGCCTTTCAGGTCAGTAAGGAAGCGGTAGGCGAATCCGTCATCAAAGGCACGGAACTCTACTGAATAGCCTCCTTTAAACTTCAGTAGCAATTGGTTGTAGCGGTTGGTTATAGTAGAGAATTTCAGGGGTACGATGGGAGTCAGTTCCTCGTTTACATTTTGGCGTACTACTTTGTTTAGTTTAGGATGGATGCCCAGCTGGTGGTTGGCAGTTTCCAGACCAATGACACAGTTGTCCATCAGTGTTTGATTTCCTTGGGTTACATCATATTGGATTTGATCGGTCAGCTCCACCGAGATGCGGATGTTTCCGCTGGGTGAGGCCAGTTGATGTACTTTCTGTCCGAAAGCGGTCAGTGAGAGGCAGAGAACTGCCGAGAGTAGGAATTGTTTTTTCATGTTCTTAGCTTTTGGATTTTTACAATATACAAAAGTAGTTTGTATTCTGTAGGAAATGTATGCTATTTATGACATAAATATATAAAATCATGCCACAGACGACTTTTTACATATCTATGTCGCGAATCTGTACAGTATGAGAGTGAAGGATGGGCTATTTTTGTTACCAACATTCCACATGTCAGAAAACTATTGTTGCCGGATGGAGGCTAAAGAGAGAAGGTGAAAGAGCGGTTTGCGGTTAGAGGAGGCAGCACATTTATAACAAAGAATGCGGTGGTTTATATCGAATTGACATTATCTTTTACGAAAAAACAATAATAACAAAACCATGAAAAAGAGACGAATACTGATGGGGAAGACCCATCTGATAGCGGGAGCCGTGATGTTGGCCGTTGCAGGAGGACAATTATCGGCTCAGACCGTTGCACCGAAGAAAGCAAAAGCGTACATGGTGGCAGATGCCCACTTGGACACGCAGTGGAACTGGGACATTCAGACTACTATTAAGGATTATGTTTGGAATACCTTGAATCAGAACCTTTTCCTTTTGAACCAGTACCCCGACTATATCTTTAATTTTGAAGGTGGAGTGAAATATGCTTGGATGAAGGAATATTATCCTCGTGAATACGAACTGATGAAGGCTTTTGTAAAGGCAGGTCGATGGCATGTGAGTGGGGCCAGTTGGGATGCTACCGACACTTTGGTGCCGTCTGTTGAATCGTTTATTCGCAACATTATGCTGGGGCAGGAGTTCTATCGTAAGGAGCTGGGGGTAGAAAGTACCGACATCTTCCTTCCCGATTGCTTCGGATTCGGTTGGACATTGCCTACTGTTGCTGCCCATTGTGGACTGATAGGTTTCTCTTCACAGAAGCTGGATTGGCGTAACAATCCTTTCTACGGTAAGAGCAAGCATCCCTTTACCATCGGACTGTGGAAAGGAGTGGATGGAGCGTCCGTCATGCTGGCTCACGGATATGATTACGGTCGTCGTTGGGATAATGAAGACCTTTCAGAAAATAGATATTTGATGGAACTCTCCAAATGCACTCCCCTGAATACCGTTTACCGCTACTATGGAACAGGTGATGTGGGCGGTTCACCTACCATCGCTTCTGTGGCTTCCGTGGAGAAAGGTATCAAGGGAGACGGTCCGTTGAAGATTATCAGTGCAGCCAGTGACCAGTTGTTCAAGGATTACCAGCCCTATGGCAGCCATCCCGAGCTCCCCGTATTTGACGGTGAATTGCTGATGGACGTTCATGGAACCGGCTGCTACACTTCACAGGCTGCTATGAAACTCTATAATCGTCAAAATGAACTTTTGGGTGATGCCGCTGAACGTGCTTCTGTGGCTGCTGCCCTTTTGGGGGTTGCCGAATATCCTGGCAAGAGTCTGACGGAGTCTTGGCAGCGCTTCATATTCCACCAATTCCACGATGATTTGACTGGTACCAGCATTCCCCGTGCCTATGAATTTTCTTGGAACGATGAACTTCTCTCTCTGAAACAGTTCTCCAGTATCCTGACTCATTCTGTGGGAAGTGTGGCAGGCAAGCTTGATACTCGTGTCAAGGGGATTCCCGTAGTGCTCTATAACGCTTCGGGCTTCAAGGCTACAGATGTGGTGACCATCGAAGTGGAGGCTTCCCGTTTTCCCAAAAGTGTAGCTGTATATAACGAACAAGGCAAGTTGGTGGTTTCTCAGTTGGTTTCATATACTGATGGAAAGGTCCGCTTGTTAGTAGAAGCCACTGTACCCGCCAATGGATACGCAGTTTACGATGTCCGCCTCTCCGGCGAAGGAAAAGAGATGTCTGCTGTTGAAGCTGCAAGTGTTGAAAATTCGTTCTACAAACTGACATTGAATGAGAACGGTGACATTACTTCACTGTTCGACAAGAGAATCAACAAGGAATTGGTAAAGGCTGGTAAGGCTATTCGTTTAGCCCTCTTCACTGAAAACAAGTCATTCGAATGGCCGGCATGGGAGATATTGAAAGAGACTGTGGACGCTACTCCTATCTCCATCACCGAGGATGTGAAAGTGACTCTTTGCGAAAACGGTGCATTACGTAAGACTCTCTGCGTGGAGAAACGTCACGATGATTCTTTTTTCCGCCAGTACATCCATTTGTATGAAGGTGTATTGGCCCACCGCATTGACTTTACTAACGAAGTGGACTGGCAGTCTACCAACGCTCTGTTGAAGGCTGAGTTTCCCCTCAATTTGAATAATGAGGTGGCCACTTACGACTTGGGCGTAGGCAGCGTGCAGAGAGGAAACAACATCTTGACCGCTTACGAAGTATATGCTCAATATTGGGCAGATTTAACGGACGCTAACGGTTCTTATGGCGTTTCCATCATGAACGACAGCAAATATGGCTGGGACAAGCCTGATAACAACACCCTGCGTCTCACTTTGCTGCACACTCCGAAGACAAAAAAGAACTATGCTTATCAAGATCGTCAGGACTTCGGTCACCATACCTTTACTTACAGCTTGGTAGGTCATGTGGGCGCTTTGGACGTAGTTCAAACCCGCGAGAATGCTGAGTTGCTGAACCAGCGCATCAAGGCGTTCGTTGTTGGAAAGCATCGCGGCGAATTAGGTAAGAGCTATTCATTGGCTTTTTCCGATAACCGGAATGTACTTATTAAAGCCTTAAAGAAAGCCGAAAGTTCAGATGAATATGTGGTACGCGTGTATGAAGCCGCAGGCAAGCAGGCGCAGAAAGCCTCGATTGTCTTTGCCGACAACCTTGTGGCTGCTGTAGAAGCAGATGGTACGGAAAAGACCATCGGTAAGGCTACATTCAGTGGAAATCGCTTGGAAGTGTCAGTCAATCCAAACAGCATTAAGACCTACAAGGTACGTTTTGCTTCCAATAAAAAGGTGCAGACGGTGGCCGAACCATTGCCCCTTGTTTATGATAAGAAGTGCTTCAGTTGGAACGAGTTCAAGGCTGCTGCCAACTTTGAGTCTGGTTATTCTTATGCTGCTGAATTGATACCTGCCGAGATGAATGTGCATGGAGTGCCTTTCGAATTGGAGACACGTGAAGAGCTGAATGGTATGGCTTGCAAGGGCAATGTACTGAAACTGCCCGCCGACTGTACTTATAACAGACTCTATATCCTTGCTGCTGCCGCTTCTGATAAAGATGTGAAGGGGATATTCCGCGTAGGCAAGTATGTGCAGGAAGTCATTGTTCCTTCTTATACTGGCTTCATCGGTCAGTGGGGGCACACCGGACATACGGAAGGTTATCTGAAAGATGCTGAAGTTGCCTATGTGGGTACGCACCGCCATTCCGGTGAAGGCGATCAGCCGTATGAGTTCACTTACATGTTTAAGTTCGCAATAGACCTGCCAGAAAAGGCTACTGAGGTGGTATTGCCCGATAATAAGGATATTGTTATTTTTGCCGCCACTTTGACTGATGTTGCTGCTACTTCTGTTTGTCCCGCTTCCGAACTGTTCCGTACGGCAAACAAGTGCAATCGCTATCAGACGGAAAGCTCCACAGAGAGAGTGAACATTCTGAAGCAGGACATGGTAATGGGCTATTCAAGCTATGTGAACGAGAAAGAGAAGCCGGCTTTCATGGTAGATGGCGACGAAAACACAAAGTGGTGTGCTATTGCTGAAATGCCCCACTACGTAGACTTTGATTTGGGCGGTGAAAGAAGCATTAATGGCTGGAAGTTACTGAACGCTGCCGGCGAAAACCATTCCTACGTCACTTCCTCCTGCTTTCTGCAAGGTAAGAGCGACAAGAATGGTGAATGGCGCACACTGGACTATGTTTCTGGTAATGGTAAGAATGTACTGAATCGCACGCTAAATAAGTCTGAAAGTGTTCGCTACCTGCGTCTTTTAGTGACACAGCCCATGCAATCGGCTTCTGGTAAAGATGTGCGCATTTATGAAATGGAAGTATACGAATAAACAGTTATTATATTCCCATTTTTCAGATCTTTGTGTCTGTCACCACAGACACAAGGATCTGATGATTCTCAGGTGTAAGTGCTTAATGTGAGTAAGTTAACAACTCTATTGAAGTAAATTTATTGGAAATAACAAATACCTTGAAAAATGAAAATTAAAATATTTGCTGTTGTATGTTTATTAGCTGCTAATCTCTTTACAATATCTGCTCAAAAGTGGTTTACGCCTGAGGCGGAGAAACAAGTGGATGCTCTTTTGAGCCAGGTAGTAGAAGGAAACTACAAGAATAATCGCTATCCTCTACTCCGTAAGCCCTTAATGGAACTTCCTTTAGGCAGTATCAAACCTAAAGGCTGGTTGCACGAAATGCTGGTTCGTCAGAAAAATGGCGCCAGTGGTCAGATGGATGTTCTTTACCCTTCGGTTATGGGCAAACGCAATGGTTGGTTAGGTGGTGATGGAGACCAGTGGGAACGCGGTCCATACTGGATAGACGGTCTACTTCCTTTGGCGTATATACTGGATGATGATGTCTTGAAAGCCAAAGTGCAACCTTGGATAGAATGGGCTTTGCAGAGCCAGCGTGAGGACGGATTCTTCGGTCCTGAAAAAGATTATCCGGGAGAGCCTGGACTGCAACGTGATAACTCGCAAGACTGGTGGCCGCGTATGGTCGTGCTGAAAATCCTACAGCAGTATTATTCGGCAACGAACGATAAGAGAGTCGTCGCTTTTATGACAAAATATTTCCGTTATCAACTGAATACCTTGCCGCAAAAACCTTTAGGACACTGGAGCAGTTGGGCAGAATTCCGTGCTTGTGACAATTTGCAAGCTGTATATTGGCTTTATAATCTTACGGGGGAGGATTTTTTGCTTGAATTGGGGCATTTGCTGCACCGGCAGAGTTTCAGTTTCATAGATATGGTAGATAGGGGAGACTTGCGCAGACCCTGCACTATACACTGTGTTAATTTGGCACAAGGCATCAAAGAACCGATTATTTATTATCAGCAAGATACCGACCGGAAATATATTGATGCTGTCAAGGAAGGCTTTCGAGATATTCGCCGGTTCCACGGACAGCCACAAGGCATGTATGGAGGCGATGAGGCTTTGCATGGAAACAATCCTACACAAGGCTCGGAGTTGTGTTCGGCCGTAGAGTTGATGTACTCGCTGGAAAAAATGGTGGAGATTACAGGAGACATAGACTTTGCCGACCATTTGGAACGCATTGCTTTTAATGCTTTACCAGCCCAAATATCCGATGACTTTATGACTAAGCAATATTTCCAGCAACCGAATCAGGTGATGGTAACACGCCATCGTCGCAACTTCGACCAGGATCATGAAGGGACAGACCTTGCTTTTGGCACTCTGACCGGATACCCATGTTGTTTTTCGAATATGCACCAAGGTTGGCCAAAATTTACACAGCACCTATGGTATGCCACACCTGATAACGGCATTGCAGCCATTGTCTATTCTCCGTCGGAAGTAACAGCCAATGTGGGTGATAATGTACCGGTGGTTATCAGTGAAGATACTTACTATCCGATGGATCATCAGATAACTTTTACCATTAAAGAGGTGAGGAATAAGGTGAAACAAGTGAAATTTCCATTTCACCTGCGTGTTCCGAAGTGGTGCAAGCAAGCTGAAATACGGGTAAATGGAAAGATGGAGCAAACTGTCAAAGGTGGGAAAATAGCTATCGTAGACCGTATATGGAAGCGGAATGATAAGATTGAACTGTATCTGCCCATGGAGGTCTTTACTAGCACTTGGTATGAAAACGCAGTATCTATTGAAAGAGGTCCGTTGGTATATGCCCTGAAAATGGAAGAAAATTGGGAAAAGAAAGAGTTTAAGGATAGTTGGTATGGTTCTTATTATTATCAGGTGACTTCTTCGGATCCATGGAACTACGGATTGGTGGATTTTGACCGTAACAGAATGAACGAGGTGGCCCAAGTAAGTATCAATAGCCAAAAACAGCAATTGGACTTTCCTTGGAATCAGGAAAATGCACCGGTTGAAATAAAGATGAAGGCTCGTCTTATCCCTACTTGGACAGTATATAATGAAATGGCAGGGCCCCAGCCTTTCTCTTTCTGTGGCAGTGCCGAAGGAGGAGAGCAAGAAATCACGCTGATACCCTACGGTTGTACAACCCTGCGTATTTCAGAATTTCCAGTTGTTGGGAAATGATGTTTCCGAAGTATGGGGGAAACGGTGTGTCTGTTTTGTGACAAACTTGTTTTAGAATTCTGCCATGTCCGGAATGTGGACGGTTATGTCACGGATTTATAGTTGGCTTTTAACCTTACTGTCTATTTTTGCAATCGTTTTTAATAGGGTTTATATATTATATAAAAGAAGACTCCTGCAACGGAGTGAAAAACAAGTCGAACAATTTAATGCCGTAGAAAAAAGATGAAAAATTCCAAGAAAGCACTCCTCTGCCTATTGGCATGCGCCTTGGCAGTAACCGGATGCAAGACACAGAAAGAACCGGCTGTGGCAGACAACGCAATGCTGGTCAGATCTACACAAACACTTGATTCCTTATATGCTCACTATTCCGCACCGGGCACTTGTCTGTTGCGTGAGAATTATCCTTCGGACGTGGAAGGCTATACCGCTACTTATCTGGCTTCCGAGGAACAGAAGAACCGTCCCAATCTCTACTCTTATTTGTGGCCTTATTCCGGTACCTTCTCCGCAGTGAATGCGTTGATGGAGGCCACTAAAGATAACAAGAAAGATTTCGGGAACTATCAGAAGTTGCTTGATGAGAAAGTGCTTCCGGGACTTGCTGAATATTTCGATACTCGTCGTATGCCCAAAGCGTATGCTTCTTACATCAAGGACGCTCCGTTGTCCGACCGCTTTTACGATGACAACGTGTGGCTCGGCATTGACTTCACAGACGTCTATCTGATGACTAGCCAAGAGAACTATCTGCAGAGCGCCAAGCTTATCTGGAAGTTTATAGAAAGCGGTATGGACGATTGTTTGGGAGGAGGTATCTATTGGTGCGAACAGAAGAAGGAATCAAAGAACACTTGTTCCAACGCCCCTGGTTCCGTCTTTGCCCTGAAACTTTTCAAGGCTACGCAAGACAGCTCCTATTTTGAGAAAGGGAAGAGTTTGTACGAGTGGACTAAAGCAACATTGCAGGACACAACAGACTGCCTTTACTTCGACAACATGCGTTTGGACGGTGAGATAGGACGTGCCAAATTTGCCTATAACAGCGGTCAGATGATGCAGTCGGCTGCTTTGCTCTATCAGCTTACCGGTAATGGGCAGTATCTGAAGGATGCGCAAGCGATTGCTGCTGCTTGTCATAATTATTTCTTCATGGAATTCACCCCCGGACAAGGAGAACCGTTCCATATGCTGAAGAAGGGTGATGTGTGGTTCACCGCCGTTATGTTGCGTGGTTTTATGGAACTCTATCAGGTGGACGGTAACAAGGTTTATCTTGATTCCTTTGCCCGCAGTCTGGACTATGCTTGGACGCATGCCCGTGAAGATAACGGCCTTTTCAATACTGATTTCACCGGCAAGAGCCGCGACAATCGTAAATGGCTGCTGACACAAGCCGCCATGGTAGAGATGTACGCGCGTTTGGCCGTGTTCGCTAATCAGTCTTTATAATTAAAACGAATCAGACCAAATGAAAAAGAGAAACATTACCTTGTGCGCTGTTGCCATGCTCTGTATGCAAGGCTATGCTAAGGCAGACACTTTTATCCTGAAAGGTGACAACACTTGTGTGGAGAACTATGCTCAGATGACTGCTGCTTACAAGAGCAATCGTCCAAAAATGAAGAAACGCCTTTTCACCTCAAAAGCGGTGGAAGCTGAGATTGTTCGCGTGAAGAAACTGCTTACCAATCCTAAGTTGGCGTGGATGTTTGAGAATTGCTTTCCTAATACGCTTGACACTACTGTACACTTTCGCATGCTGGACGGTAAACCCGATACTTTTGTTTATACCGGTGACATCCATGCTATGTGGCTGCGTGACTCCGGTGCGCAGGTGTGGCCATATGTGCAGTTAGCCAACAATGATGCGCAATTGAAAGAGATGCTCGAAGGTGTCATTCGCCGTCAGTTCCTTTGCATCAACATTGATCCGTACGCCAATGCTTTCAACGACGGACCTACGGGTGGCAACTGGATGACTGACTTGACAGATATGAAGCCCGAATTGCACGAGCGCAAATGGGAGATAGACTCTCTTTGTTACCCGCTTCGTCTGGCTTACCAGTATTGGAAAGTAACTGGTGACAGCAGTATCTTCGACGGTGAATGGATGAAGGCAATTACTGCTATCCTGAAGACTTTCAAGGAACAGCAGCGTAAGGACGGTGTAGGCCCTTACCGTTTCCAACGTAAGACGGAACGTGCTCTGGATACGCTGAATAACGACGGCTTGGGTGCTCCGGTCAAACCGGTGGGACTGATTGTTTCCGCTTTCCGCCCATCGGACGATGCCACTACGCTTCAGTACCTGGTCCCTTCCAACTTTTTCGCTGTCTCTTCTCTGAGAAAGGCTGCTGAAATTCTGACGGAAGTAAACAAGGAAACATCCTTGGCCAAAGAATGCACCGATTTGGCAGCCGAAGTGGAGGCAGCCCTGAAGAAATATGCCACTTACAATCATCCTGAGTTTGGGACAATCTATGCATTTGAAGTAGATGGATTCGGCAATCATCTGTTAATGGACGATGCCAATGTACCCAGCCTTCTTGCTATGCCTTATTTGGGTGATGTGGACGTAAACGATCCTATCTATCAGAATACACGCCGCTTTGTGTGGAGTGGCAGCAACCCTTACTTTTTTAAAGGTAAAGCCGGTGAAGGTATCGGAGGTCCGCACATTGGTTATGATATGGTATGGCCTATGAGTATCATGATGAAGGCATTCACCAGCCAGAATGATGAGGAGATAAAGATTTGTATCAAAATGCTGATGGATACGGATGCCGGTACGGGATTCATGCACGAGTCTTTCCACAAGGATGACCCCACTAACTTTACCCGTGCATGGTTTGCTTGGCAGAATACGCTGTTTGGAGAATTGATTTTGAAATTAGTGAACGAGGGTAAAGTGGATTTGCTGAACAGCTTGTAAAAACAGGAATTATTTAAAATCAATAAAGTGCGCTGGAAGGAGGATTAGGATACAAATTGCATGAATTGGTTGTTCGTTGGTATTATTTGTGTTCTTTTCCTTTTTTTATCGTGATTTATTATAATGTTTAATCTTAAAGAATATGAAAAAGAATCGAGTGTACACAGTAAATTCATTGCTGGCTCGGATAGGTGGGAACTATAAGTTCTGGCTTATTGCCTTGCCTGCTGTGACTATGCTGGCGCAGGCTCCTGCGGTTTATGCACATGCGGAGACTATTACTGTGGTGCAGCAAAACAATGCCACGGTGAGAGGTTCCGTTAAGGATGCCACAGGTGAAAGCCTGATTGGAGTGAGTGTTACTGTTAAGGGTAAAGAAGGTGTGGGTACCATTACAGATGTGGATGGAAACTATTCCATTGTTTGTAGTGCCCAAGATGTTCTCGTCTTTTCCTATGTGGGATATGCCACTCAGGAAATTGCTGTGAAAAATCAAAAACAATTGAATGTTGTCTTAAAGGAGGATACCAAGGTGCTGGATGAAGTTATTGTCATCGGTTATGGTACTACTACCCGCAAGAGTGCCGTAGGTGCTGTAGACCAGGTAAAGGCTTCCATGATCGAAGACCGTCCCGTGGCTAACATGACAGATGCTTTGCAAGGGGCTGCGCCCAACGTGGTTATCCAGCAGCGCAATAGCAATCCTAATGATCGTAAGACTAACTTTAATATTCGTGGTATCAGCACTGTGAATGACAATAGTCCGCTTTTTGTCATAGACGGATTGGTAGCTGATGGCGGTAGTTTCGATAAATTGAATCCCAATGATATTGAGAACATTTCCATCTTGAAAGATGCCGGTACAGCTGCTATTTATGGTTCACGTTCTTCCAATGGTGTAGTTTTGGTTACTACTAAGAAAGGTAAGAAGAACCAGCGTGCGACAGTTCGGTTAAGTGGTATGATGGGATGGCAGAATCCGGATATCTTGTTTTCTCCGGTGAAAGGCTATCAGAACGCTACTTTGCGCAATTTAGCTGCCACCAATGCTGGAGAGGCTCCTTTGTATACACCCGATCAAATCCGTGACCTGGCTGCCCATCAAAATGAAGAAAGCTGGTTTTTTGATCAGATAGTCCGCACAGCTTTACAGCAGAATTACAATCTAAGCGTATCTGGAGGTAGTGATAAAACTACTTACATGGTGTCCATGGGTTATTATGACCAGGAAAGTAATTATGTGGGCAACAGTGATTTTGGCGTGCAGCGTTATAATTTTCGTACCAATGTTAGCACGGAAGTGGGACGTTTGAAACTGAATGCTATTTTGGCTTATACACGTAATAATAGTGTAAGTACCACCGGTGGGAGTTTGGAAGTGGATGCCGCCCGTGTACCTACTTATTATTATTACAAAATGAAATCGGAAGATGGAAGATATTTGTTAAATGATGTATTGACTGAATTTAACCCATTGGGAGCATTGGAAGCTGGTGGCCGTAACAAGTATCGTAACAATTATCTGAACGCTAATGTCAATGCTGAATTTCGGCTTATTGACGGATTGAAGTTGCGTGGAGTGTTGGGTGCGGATGTGATAAACGACATGCGTTCTACCCGCAATTTGGGCGTATCCTATTACTTGAATGAAGAGGCTACCGAACCACGTCCAGTGAAAGATACTGACTATCGGACCAGTAACTGGAATCATACGGCTTACCTTATTAATAGCCAACTTTTGTTGGATTACAACAAGACATTCGGTAAACACAATGTCAGCGGGCTTTTTGGAGTAACCAATGAATCGTTTACTTCGTCTAGCAATGAGATTGAGAAGAAGGGGGTAGATCCCGACTTGGGTATCGGTACAGACATTACCAATAGTACTGTGGGAAACATCACAGGAAAAACATTTGTAGATGAATCCAACCGTACCAGTCTGACTTCTCTGTTGGGACGTGTGGGGTATTCTTACGCTGACAGATATTATACAGAATTCAGCTTCCGTTATGACGCTTCTTCCAAGTTTCATAAAGACTACCGATGGGGTTTCTTCCCTTCTGTTTCATTAGGCTGGCGTTTGAGCGAGGAGAACTTTATGCAGGCTTACAAGGAACGTGTGGGTGACTTGAAACTGCGTACTTCTTTTGGTATCTTGGGTAACCAGTCTATTGGTACTTATGACCGTTTTACTGTTTACGAACTGTACAACAACTCTTACGCATACAACAACCAGACAGTATCGGGCGCAGGTTTTAAGTTAGGTAAGGATAATTTGACTTGGGAAAAGACCAAAACCTTCAACGTGGGTGTAGACGCTTCGTTCTTCAATAACGCTTTGAATGTGACGTTCGACTATTTCTACAAGCGTACGAGCGACATTTTAATGAAGCCCCTTGTGCCTTCGGTATTCGGTACGGATATGGCGATGGACAACATTGGTGAGATGCAGAATCAAGGTTGGGACCTCTCTATCAACTATCGTTTGAAAACGGGAGCTGCAAATCATAACTTCAACTTCAATCTTGGTGACTCTTGGAATGAAGTGCTGAAGTACCCTGGTCACGAAAGAATCTCACAAATAGAGGAGTTGAGCCGTATCACCCGTGAAGGATGTCCGTTGGAGTCTTACTACGGTTACAAGATGGACGGCTTTTTCCAAAGCTACGAGGAGATTGAGGCATCGGCTATTCCTGTAGGTGGAAAGGTACAGCCGGGTGACGTGAAGTTTGTAGACCGTAACGAAGATGGTGTCATCGACTCGAAGGATAAGTTTATCTTGGGTAATGCCTTCCCTCGTCTTACTTTCGGTTTCAACTACAATGTAGAATGGAAAGGATTCGATTTCGGTATGTTCTGGCAGGGTGTGGGCAAGCGTGACATGATGCTTCGTGGTGAATTGATTGAACCGTTCCACGCCAATTACTCTTATAATATCTATAAGCATCAACTGGATTTCTGGACTCCTACCAACACCGATGCACGTTGGCCGAGACTTACTGCTCCGGGTTCTACTTCCAACAGAAACAACTACGGAAACGGACAAGGTTCCGACCTATTCTTGATGGATGGAAAATACCTGCGTCTGAAGAACTTGCAGATTGGTTACACATTCCCCAAAACATGGAGCCGCAAGGTGGGCATGGAAAAGGCACGTATCTATGTCAACGGACAAAACTTGCTGACTTTCAGTAATAACTCGTTTATTGACCCTGAATCTTCTGAGTTCGACTCTAAGATGGGTAATAGTGGCGCCAATTCTGGTAGAAACTACCCGACGCTCCGTTACTATGGTTTCGGTATAGACATTGAATTCTAAAAACAACAGATAACTATGAGACTAAGAAAATATATAGCTTTTGCCGGAATGGCTGTTCTGATGCTTTGCAGTTGCAACGAGATGGAGAACGCACCGACAAACAAATTTACGGATAACTCTTATTGGACTTCCACCACCAAAGCCCAGTATGTGGTGAACATGGCTTACAGCCAGATGTACAATGCAGGCCGTATGTGGAGCGATGAAAGTTTGAGTGACAATGCTTACGACGGTCGCAGTGTGGACGACCAACGTGCCATTCGCAAAGGTATGGCTACTCCCTCGCTCGACATCTTCAAGAATGAATGGAAAGACCTTTACGGAGGCATAAAGACCTGCCACGTGTTCCTTGAAAAGGTGGATCTGGTACCCAACATGGACGCATCTGTTAAAGCACGTATGATTGCCGAGATACGCTATATCCGTGCAAGCCTCTACTTCCGTCTGACTAACCTTTATGGTGCAGTACCTTTCTTTACGGAGGACATCACGCTGGAAGAATCGCGGAGTGTAAGTCGTACAGACCGCGAAACCATTATCAGCTTCATTCACCAAGAATTGGAAGACATCAAGGATGCGCTTCCCACTCGCGACCAATTGCCCGAAGAAGACAAGGGCAAAATTACTAAAGGTGCCGTTTGTGCTTTGCAGGCTCGTGTCTACTTGATGGATAGCGACTGGAACAATGTGATGCTTTATTGCGACAATCTGATGAACAAACAGGGCGAATATGGTACTTATGCCTTATTTCCTGATTATGCCGGGCTTTTTGATGAAGCCAATGAGTATAATGAAGAGATTATCATGGACCGTTCTTATGTACCCAATTTGATTACTTGGGGTGAGATGGTAGACATGATTCCTTTGTCAAGAGGCGGACGTGCCGTGAACCGTGTGCCGCAGCAATCGTTGGTAGACACTTATCTGATGCTTAGTGGAAAGACTATCAGTGAAGCCGGGACAGATTATAACCCTGCTTATCCTTACGACAACCGTGACCCACGTCTCACCGCTACTATCATTTATGATGGCTATGACTGGAGTGGCAATGTGGACGATGGCAGTAAAGACGTAGTCATCAACATTCGTCCGGGTTCGGGAACCGATGCCTACGATGGTGGTGGAAACGGCACTTCTACCGGTTATTTCACCCGTAAGTATTATAATCCGCAGGCTTCCGGTGACCAGAATTCCGGTATGAATATCATCACTATGCGCTATGCTGACATCTTGCTGATGTATGCTGAGGCTGTTCACGAAACAAGCGGTATGACTGAAGAGGTATGGAACAAGACCATCCGTCCCATCCGCGAACGTGCCGGATTTACTGCCGATGCAGCCTTGAACTTTCCTGCCGGAAAGAGCAAGGAAGAGATGAGGCAGATTATTCGCGACGAACGTCGTGTAGAAATGGCGATGGAAGGTTTGCGCTGGTATGATATTAAGCGTTGGAAGGCTGGTAACGAATACTTGTCGGGCAAGGTGCGCGGTGCAAGCTTCGTGGACGAGAACAAGCTTGACACTCGCAAGTTCGAAGAGGCAAGAGATTATCTTTGGGCAGTTCCTATCAGTGAAATCAATTTGAATCCCAATCTGGCGCCTAACAATCCGGGATATGGAAATTAACGTGTATCTAAACTCATTAAAAACAATAGAACAATGAAAACAATATTCTCAACAATAGCTCTTTTTTCGGCAGTCCTCTTTGCTACGTCTTGTACGGAAGACATGGAATACAAGGATTCCAAAGTTTCCTCAGTAAATCAGTTGTATGAACCCACTGACGGCAAGGAAGTAGTCTTGCAATCGTCGGCCAGCGCCAGCCTGTTCTTTGAATGGGAGTCGGCCAAGGCTGAAGATAGCGGTGCCCCTCTTTATGAAGTGGTATTCGATAAAGAAGGTGGAGATTTTTCTAAGCCTATTTACAAAGTGCTTTCTGACAATGGCGGTTCTTTGAGCTATGCTACCATCAGCCACAAGACATTGAACAAGGTTGGTGCGGCTGCCGGATTGAACAGTGGTGAGACGGGTACACTTGTTTGGACAGTAATGGCTTCCAGAGGTTTGAATTCTGTAATGGCAAAGGAAAGCAAGAAGCTCACCATCACTCGCTTGGTGGGATTTGAAGAGATTCCGGCACAGCTTTACTTGACCGGAAGTGCTACTGAAGGTGGTATGGATGCTTCTAAGGCTGTGGCGTGTGCTTCACCCGAAAAGGATAAGTTCGAAGTCTTTACGAAGTTGGAAGGCGGAAAGACTTACAAACTGGTAGATAGAGCAGCCGAAGGTGCCAAGGTGTTTTATATCAATGGCAATAAGATTATGGAAGGCGAAGGCGAGACAACCGTAGAAAAGACGGGAGTTTACCGCATTGAGATGGATTTCTCCATTGCATCTGTAACCGTCAGGGAAGTAAGTAAGATGGAATTCTACTTCTGTCCGAGTGGTGCCGCAACTTTTGAATTGCCTTATGTTGGAAACGGTGTGTTCTGCGGTCAGGATAAAATTGAGTTCAAGCAAGAAGGATGGGGGCGCGACCAACGCTATAAGTTCTTGATGACTTATGCTGATGGTAGTATACAGTATTGGGGAACCAAGAATACTACAGACTCTAATCCTGGTGCGGCTACTCCCGAAGATCCTTATTTCTACATTATGGAGACTCCTGATAACCAATGGGATCAGAAGTGGAAACTGAACAATGAATTCGATGGTGCGGCCGATGGCCACAATCCGGGTGCCATCACCAAGATTAGTGTGATATTCAATGTGGAGAACTATACTCATAAAGTGGAATTGGCCAACTAATTTAAGGAGAGATTATGAAAAAAATATTATTTTGTCTGCCCCTGCTTCTTTTGGCACTTCAATCGTGCGAGATAGAAGATGAGTATATGTATGATAAGGGGCTTTACACCATAGATTGGGATGCGGCTGCCGACAGCAGTTCTGTGACCCTGATAGATCGTTTCTGGAATACGGAAGAGAATTATTTCAACTACGGGAATGACGGTTCAATCAAGGATTTCCATTATTGGCCGCAGGCTCATGCTATGGATGTGATGATAGATGCTTACAATCGTACCGGAGATAGCAAGTACAGCGACTTGTTCGACAAATGGTATGTCGGTATCAAGGCAAAGAACGGTGGCAGTTATTGGAACAACTTTTATGATGATATGGAGTGGATTGCTCTCACCATGATTCGCTTGTACGAAGTTACTGATGAAAACAAGTATCTGGAAACTTCTCAAGAGATGTGGAATGAAATCAAGACCGGTTGGAACGATTACGCAGGTGGTGGCATTGCTTGGACTCACGACCGGCTATGGAGCAAAAATGCTTGTTCCAACGGTCCTGCTGCTTTGATTGCTGCTCGTCTTTACCGTATTAACGGGAATCAGGAGGATTTGGATTGGGCTGTCAATATTTATAAATGGGAGCGTGAAAATTTATTTAACCCTGCTACCGGCGCCATCTATGATAATGTGAACGGTGAAACGGGTGAGTTGAGTACACTTTCTCTTTCTTATAACCAAGGTACATTCTTGGGTGCTGCTTACGAACTGTATAAGATCACAGGAGAAGAGTCCTATTTGAAAGATGCTCGTAAGGCTGCCAATTTCGGTATCAGTAATAGCAGCATGATAGATACTGGAAACAATTTACTTCGTGATGAAGGCGATGGTGACGGAGGTTTGTTTAAGGGTATTTTCATGCGTTATTATGTGCAGTTGATTATGGAACCGAATTTGGACTCCATATATAAGAAGAAATTCATCACTTTCTTTAACAATAATGCTGAAATCTTGTGGCGAAAGGGAATCAATAAACTTGATTTGCTGTATAATACTAACTGGGCAATGAACAATAGCGGCAACAACCATCTGACTACGCAGACAAGTGGTTGTACTTTGATTGAAGCCAAAGCTCTCTTTGAAAAGAGCCTGAAATAAGTTAGCAATTAAAAGTGTGTCGAAACTCAATCTGGTTATTGGGTTTCGGCACATTTTTTTTTAGAGCCAGTTTTAATTGGCAGTTATTTTGGAAATAATGTTTTTAGAGACAACAGTTTTTTATATAAAATAAACACAAAAGATGAAACAGAATCAATATTTATTTCTACTGTTCACCCTGATTGTTCTGACGGGCTGTGGCGGTACGCAGAAGAAATTAACCGAATATGTCAATCCTTTCTTGGGTACGGCTACTTTGTGGGAGCCTGAGGACTTAGGGTATACGCGCAAAATAAAGTCACGTACATGGGGTGCGGAAACTTATCCGGGTGCTACCTTGCCCAACGCAATGGTGCAGCTCAGCCCCGTTACACAGTTTCGTAGCGGTGCGGGCTATCAATATGAGGACACTGTGATTTATGGTTTTTCACATACTGCTAAAGGGCATTGGAACTTGTTGCATGTCCCCATGTTGCCAGTGGTGGGAACTATCGCTCCGGGTAATTATTGCTCCGGGTTTAGTCACGAGAAGGAATCTGCGCATCCGGGGTATTACCAAGTTTATCTGGAACGCTATAAAGTGAACGCCGAGTTGACCAGTACCTTGCGTTGTGCCTACCATAAATATACTTTCGGCAAGGGCGACGATAAGTCATTATTGGTAGACATCCGCCGTTCTAATAATGATGTCCGTGATTGGAAGATTGAGAAGGTTGACGATAATACGTTCACGGGTTATCAAGATGGCGATGGTAAAATCTACTTTTACGCTAAGACCAACTATAAAATAGGCCAAGTGGAAATGGTAAAAGACGACAAACATGAGGTGGCTGTGCTGCGTTTTATCGACAGCAAAGGTGTTGAACCTTTGGAAGTGAAGGCTGGTTTCTCGTTTGTGAGTATAGAGAATGCTCAAATGAATTTGAAGGCCGAAATGTTGAACAAAAGTTTTGCACAAGTGGCAGAAGAAGCTGATGCGGCTTGGGAAGCACTCCTCTCCAAGATTCAAGTTGCAGGTGGCACGGAACGTGAAAAGAGATTGTTTTATTCTACTTTCTTCCATGCTTTTAAATGGCCGGCTTTGCGTAGCGATGTGAATCATGAATATACTGATGTCCGTGGCGAAGTAGTGAATAACGGCTTCCACTATTACACTGACCCTTCTTTTTGGGACGATTATCGCAACAAACTGGTACTCATAGGTATGATTTCTCCCGATGTGACTACTGACATCATTAGGTCTATTATTGACAAAGGTGAGAAGCGTGACGGCTACATGCCCACCTTCTTCCATGGTGATCACGCTTCCACTTTTATTTCTGGTTCTTGGTTGCGTGGTTTGCATGATTTCGATCTGGAGCGTGCTTATAAGTTGATTCTGAAAAATGCTACGGTGCCCGGTAAAGGAGGACGTCGCTATTTGGATGAGTATATGGAGCGAGGTTGGATTGCTGAAAAAGACACAGTGAATGTACCCACATGGGACGAATACAAAGGGGCTGTGACCAAGACCCAGGAATATGCTTACGATGACTATGCCGTAGCCTTGGTAGCCAAGGAGCTGGGAGATGAAGCCAACTACAAACTGATGATGGAACGCTCCAACAACTACAAGACGCTATTCGACCCCTCTACCGGCTTTTGGAGAGGTAAGATTGACGATGGTAGCTGGATTCAGGATTTCGATCCGTATTATCCCTATTACCAGTACATGTACCGTGAGGCCAATGCATGGAACGCCCTCTTCTTCGCCCCCCACGACCCCGAAGGCATGATTAAGCTCTATCCCAGTAAAGAGGCGGTGGAGGCTAAACTGGATTCCTTATTCAGCGAACCGTGGAGAGGTTACGAGGCCCACAACCTGACCGGATTCATCGGAAACTATTGCCACGGAAACCAGCCGGGACACAGCATTCCTTACACCTATTATTTCATAGACAAACAAGAGAAAGCCCAATGCATTCTTGACAGTCTGATGAACCACTACTATGACATGGGTGCCGACAAGCTGGCTTATGCAGGGATGGATGATGCCGGCGAGATGTCTTCGTGGTATGTGCTCAATGCTATTGGACTTTACACTTATTCGCCTGCCGATCCTGAATATATTGTTACTGTTCCCTTGTTCGATAAAGTGACGTTCAATCTGAATGGTCGTCCCTTTACGATTGTGAAGAAAGGAAGCGGCAAGAAGATTATTGACATTACTTATGACGGTAAAAAGATTGACGGTTACTTTATCACCCATGACCAACTGAGGGAGGGCAAGGAACTGGTGATTACTACGGAATAGATAAACAATGGAGTTATGAAAAGAAATATACTGCTTCTATTCACATTCTTTGCTTGCATTACTGTACAAGGGCAGACTCCGGTTCGTTTGGTTGATCTGAGGAGCGAACATCTTGACAGACCTATAGGTTTGGATAATCCCGTTCCACGCCTTTCTTGGCGGATGGAAGATGGTAGGCAGGGAGCTGTGCAGACTTCCTGGCGGATTGTGGTAGACGAAGACTCGTTGAATGTGGTCAATGGCTGTGGCAGGATGTGGGATAGTGGAAAGAACGATTCCCGTAATCAGCTTGTGGCCTATGCGGGCAAAAAACTGCAGCCTTTCACTAGATATTATTGGAAAGTAATCTGCAGCGACATGGAATATAAGGAGACAGCTTCTCCTGTCTCTTACTTTGAAACGGGCATGATGGGGATGCAACATTGGCAAGGTGCTTGGATTGGCGATGGCAAGGATATTATTATGGGCCTGCCCCTTACTTCCGAAAAGAGTTCAAGACCGGCAAAAAGGTAAAGTCAGCGCGTGCTTATATTGCCGCTGCTGGACTATATGAGCTTTACATCAATGGCGAGAAGGTAGGAGACCACTGCCTTGCCCCTCTCTATACCCGCTTTGATCGCCGCAACTTGTATGTGGCTTATGATGTGACTTCACAATTACAGAATGGTGACAACGCTATTGGCGTACTTTTGGGTAACGGCTGGTATAACCATCAATCCAAAGCAGTGTGGGACTTCGACCGTGCCCCTTGGCGCAACCGTCCCGCTTTCTGTCTGGACTTGCGCATTACTTACACCGATGGAAGCGTGGAGACTATTCCCACCGATCTCAGTTGGCGGACAGCGTCGGGTGCAATCACTTTTAATAGTATCTATACTGGCGAGCACTACGATGCACGTCTGGAGCAGAAAGGATGGAGCACTCCGGAATTCGATGATTCCAAGTGGCGCGGAGTAGCCTATCGGAGTGTACCTTCTTCCAATGTCACTGCCCAGCAAGTACATCCCATCCGTAATGTAAAGATTTTCCCCGCCGTCTCTTTCCGCAAAGTGGACGAGAAAACATACATCTATGATTTCGGGCAAAATATGTCCGGTGTGACTTGTATTCATGTTTCGGGTGAACGGGGAACGGAGGTCAGAATCAAACATGGCGAACGCTTACATCCAAATGGCCGCCTCGATCTCTCGAACATTGATGTCTACTTTCGAGGCGATAAGGAGAAAGACCCTTTTCAGACGGACATTCTCATTCTGAGTGGAGAAGAGGATGAGTTCATGCCCCGATTTAATTACAAGGGATTTCGTTATGTGGAGGTAGTGGCAGATAAGCCTATTGAGCTTGACCAAAACAGCTTGATTGCTTACTTCATGCACAGTGATGTGCCGGCAGTAGGTAGCTTGGAATCTTCGAGCCCACTGATAGGCAAGCTGCTCCATGCTGCCAATCACTCTTACCTTTCCAATCTGATGGGCTACCCCACCGATTGCCCTCAGCGCGAGAAGAACGGTTGGACTGGTGACGGTCATTTTGCCATTGAGGCAGCATTTTATAACTTTGATGGAATTACCGTTTACGAAAAATGGTTGGCCGACCATCGTGACGAACAGCAGCCCAACGGAGTGCTGCCCGATATTATTCCAACTGGTGGATGGGGATATGGTACAGACAACGGGCTGGACTGGACTAGTACTATTGCCATCATCCCTTGGAATATCTACCTCTTCTATGGTGATAGCAAGCCCTTGAGCGATTGTTACGAGAGCATCAAACGTTATGTGGATTATGTGGAGCGTATCTCTAACAATCATCTCACTACGTGGGGGCGCGGAGACTGGGTGCCGGTGAAGTCAAAATCCAATAAAGAGCTGACTTCCTCGGTCTACTTTTATGTAGATACCAAGATTTTGGCCGCTGCTGCCAAACTCTTCGGCAAACAGGCCGATTACGAATATTATAATGCCTTGTCGGAGGAGATAAAGCAAGCTGTCAATGATAAGTTCCTGAATCGAGAAACAGGCATCTATGCCGAAGGTTCACAAACCGAATTGAGTGTTCCCTTGCAATGGAAGATTGTGCCCGAAGAGTTGATAGGAAAAGTGGCAGCTAACTTGGCACATAAGGTAGAGGAGGACGGTTTTCACTTGGATGTGGGTGTATTAGGAGCTAAAGCTATTCTGAATGCACTCAGCGAAAATGGTTATGCTGAAACAGCTTATAAGGTGGCTGTACAGGACACTTATCCTTCATGGGGTTGGTGGATGGTGAACGGTGCCACTACGCTGCTCGAGAACTGGGATTTGCAGGCTACTCGTGACATCTCGGACAATCATATGATGTTCGGTGAAATAGGTGCTTGGTTCTACAAGGGGCTGGGAGGTATTTTCCCTGATCCCGCGCAACCTGGTTTTCAAAACATTCTGCTCCGTCCCCATTTCATAAAGGGATTGAAACGGTTTGAAGCTCGTCATCGGTCGCCTTACGGTGAAATTGTTTCTCGCTGGGAATGGAAAGGGAAATGTGTGCATTATGAAGTTACAGTGCCCGCTAACAGTACAGCTACACTCACTTTACCTGACAAGGCCGAGAATGTACGGGTGGTGGAACTGGCGGCAGGAAGATATGAGTTTATTGTAAAGTGACCTTGTACTTCATTTATGCTTGCAAATATGTAATTAGCGGGTTTGCCACGTTGTTGTGGCATAACTCGCTAATTTTTATAGTCGGTATGTTAAGGGATGGCTTTTTCATTCTCATAACCTGATATTTCCCTCCAACCGTATATCTTCCGATGAAGCCCCTATCAGCAGCTTCACCGTTCCGGGTTCTACAACGAACATCTGCTTTTCTTCGTTCCAATAGCCGAGCTCCTCCTTGGGAACGGTAAGTGTCACTTCCCGGCTTTCACCAGCCTTGATGGGGATACGCTTGAAGGCGCGCAACTGCTTGGAGGGACGTTCCACTTTGGAGTCCGGATAGCTGGCATAGAGCTGCACAACTTCTTCCCCGTCGTGTCCGCTTGTATTCTTCACTGATACCGTCACGCGGATGTTCTTCTTGTCTTGCTTGACGGATTCAATCTTCTCGTATGCAAAGTCGGAATAGCTCAGACCATAGCCGAAAGGATAGAGCACCGGGCCCTGGTGGTACATATACGTGCGTCCGTTGCGGATGTCGTAGTCCATTATGTCGGGTAGGTCAGTGATGTCTTTCACCCACGTCTGTACGGTACGTCCGGCTGGATTCACCTTGCCGAAGAGTACGTCGGCCAGTCCGTTGCCCTGCTCCTGACTGCAGTGGGTGATGTGGACGATGGCAGGCACGTGCTCCTGGCTCCAGTTGATGGTGTAGGGGAAGCTGCTGACGAGCACCAGTATGGTATTGGGATTGGCCTTGAGCACCAGCTTCACCAAGTCTTCATCGGGCAGCATCAGCGATTTGCGGTCCACGGCTTCGCGGCCGTCACTGGGGACGGGAGAGAACTTCCAGTCCGCACGCGTGCCGTAAGGATGGTTTCCTACACACACGATGGCAACGTCGGCGGCTGCAGCAGCCTTTTCTGCCTGGCCCATGCGGTTGTCTTCGGCGTGGATGATTTCGGTTCCTTCTTTCACAGCATTGCGTATGCCACTCAGAATCGTTGTTTCGTAAGGCGGGGTACCACTATACCAATCTTGCACGATTTTGTCCGAATACGGGCCTATAACGGCTATTTTACGCAGCTTTCCGGCATCGAGTGGCAGGAGTTTTTTGTTTTTCAATAACACCACGGACTTGGCGGTGACTTCCCGTGCCAGCCTGCGGGCTTCTGCTGTCATGAAAGGCGGTGTCTCCGTACTGTTCTTTCCGATAGAGAGATAAGGGTTACGTGAGTTGTCCCCGTCCAGCAAGCCGAGCTTGAGGGCGACGAAGATGTTCCCGCGGATAGCCTTGTCGATGTCGACTTCGGTCAGTAATCCCTTTTCCAGAGCTTCCTTGACGTAAGGAACGTATGCGTCGAGAAATTGTCCTGTGGTGGCTTTTACTACGGCAGCGGCACCCTCCGCAAAGCTCGGAAAACTCTTGTGCGCTTCAATCAGCAGTTTCAGGGCACCGCCGTCCGTACAGATGATACCGTTGTTGCCCCACTGCTTGCGGGTAATCTCTTCGAGGCAGGGATGGATGGACATGGGGATGCCGTTCCAACTGTTGTAGGCGGCCATGAAGGCGCGGCTGCCTCCCTCGGTGATGCCTTTATAGAAAGGATAAGCGTAGTATTCATGGAACAGCCGCGTGTCGAAGTCGGAGGAAGTGCTGTCCCGTCCGTCCTCGTTACTGTTGGCAAGGAAGTGTTTCATCAGAGAGGCAGTTTTCCAGTAGCGGGGATGATTGCCTTGCAGGCCGCGTACGCTGGCAATGGTGAGTTGGGCGGTGAGGAAAGCATCTTCTCCGAAACTCTCCTCGGTACGTCCCCAGCGCGGGTCGCGGGCAAGGTCGGCATTCGGAGCGCGCATCACGAGGGCATGACGCTTGTTGCCGGTGGTCTGCATGTAGTAGCGGGCTTCTTCAGCGGCTTGTTCCGCTACTTTCTGCACCAAATCGGTGTCCCATGTGGAGCCCAGACCGTAGGATTGGGGGAATATGGTGGTGGGGCAGTCGGTAGGGACTACTTTCCCGTCTTCCGTTCTTTGGCGTCCGCCCCACATGGCAGGCCCGCCGAGGGTCAGCCCGTGCAGTCCTTCGTAGTGTCCGCAACGGGGAATGTTGAAGCGGGGGACACCGAGGTCGGTGGAAAGAAGGTTTATCTTTTCATCCAATGTCAGGATGGAAAGAAGATGTTCCACGCGCTGTTCGTCGGTGAGCGTGGTATCTTGAAAGGCTTGTGTGTGTTGTGCGCTTGCCTGTAAGCCGAATAGCAGGGGCAAGGCGAGGAACAATAACTTGTTTCGCATGGGGTATTAGGGTTTAATGTGTTTGATATACCGGTTATGGGATTGATATCCGTTGTAACTGTCCGTCCTGCGGCAGGCAGAGCAACCCTTCGGCTTTCTTTTCGTCTGCCAGATACTTCTTCCACGTAATCTTGTCCCACTTCATCTGGTCTGTGCATTGTGCCACGGGGATATGGGGGATGGCCGAACCGTCCTTTACAAGAATGATGATGGGCAGGGTGCCGCACTCGATATGGTTCCATCCCGGAGCATACACCTTTCCGGTCTGGTAGTCTATCCATTTCTGCCGTCCGGGGAGGTAGACATCCCGTCCGCTGCCCTCTTCGAGCATGGGGGCCACGAGGAGATTGGAGCCGAACATGTACTCGTCCTCTACCAGCCATGCACCCGGGTCGTCGGGATACTCCAGCAGCAGGGCGCGGAGCATCGGCCAGCCGTTCTCGGTGCACTCTTTGGATTGTGCGTATACATAGGGCATCAGTTTGTACTTCAGCTCGGCGCAACGGCGGAAATAGTCTGTGAACTCTTTCCCGTAGTACCACGGCTCAGTGGGAGGTGCTCCGTGCACGCGGCTGTGGCTGGTGAGGAAGCCGAAGGGCAGCCAGCGGCGGTAGAGGCTTTCGGGGCTTTGGGTCACGAAGCCGCCTATGTCATTGCTCCAGAAGCAGAACCCGCTCAATCCGATGGAGAGACCGCTGCGGACGGTTCCCTCGAAACCGGTTTCGGTGGTGGCGGCATCACCGCCCCAGTGCAGCGGATAGCGTTGTGAGCCTGCCCATGCAGAGCGTGCCCAGATGATGTTTTCGCCGTGCAGCTTCTTGATGATGTCGGCCACGGTTTTGTTGTAGCGCAGCGGGTAGAGGTTGTGTTCGTACAGTCCGCTACGGCCGTTGGCATAGATGGCATCCAGCGGGGCACCTTCGCCGAAGTCTACTTTGATGGCGCTTACACCCATTTCAATCAGATTGCCGAGTTTTTCCTGATACCACTTCACGGTTTCGGGGTTGGTGAAGTCCAGCACCACGTCCTCGTAGGGGAGCTGCCCCTTACCGTTGCGTACGTACAGACCGCGTTCCACCAGCTCGGGGAAGAACTTGTTTTTCGGAGTGAAGTAGGGGAGTTGCCAGAGGCAGGTGCGGAAGCCTTGTGACCTTAGGTCGGTGAGCATCTGCCGGGGATTGTCGAAGCGGTCGGCGGCAAAGGCGTAGTCGCACTGCCAGTCCACGCCGAACCAACCGGTATCGAAGTGGATGACGTCGCTCGGTATCTTGTTCTCACGCAGTTTCCGGGCTACATCGCGGCCCTCTGCTTCGCTGAAGTAGGTGATGCGGCTCATCCAGGTGCCGAAGCTCCACAAAGGGGGCATTTCGGGCCGTCCTACCAGTGCGGTGTATTCGCTCAGCATCTCCTTCGGCGAACCCAGGAAGATGAAGATGTCCATCGCTTCGTCTGCCATAAAGAGTTTGGTGGCTCCGATGTAGGAGCAGCCGAAGTCGCAGGTCACGGGGGCGGAAGTGTGCATAAACATGCCATAGCCGCGGTTACTGAAAAAGAAGGGGATAGGCTTGTACATGTCCGGGGTTTCGGGGCCCTGCGGGTCGGTGACAAAGAGGTTGACCTTTTGTCCGGCCTTGTTCAGTGCGGTGGCGGACTCGCCGCAACCGTAGATTTTCTCGTTCGGTGCAAGGCTGAATACGGGATTGATGCTGCGTGAGTTGTCCGAGCCGCGCTTGATAAAGCTGAATGGAGGTACCTTGACCTGTGTGGAGTCGTTGTCGCTCCAGCAACGAGTCTGTGTCAGCAGGCGTCCGTCGGCATCTTTCAGCACCAGGCGCCAGGGGTAATTCTCGATGAGCAGGCTGCCGTATCGGGAGGTGTACAGGGTACCTTTATCCGTCTTCTCGGCTTTCCAGAAGGAGCGTCCGTCGGCAGGCTTTCCTATGAGCATGGGGTCATCGGCATCTTCTTTCGGCACGATGGGCGAGGTGAGCATACGGATGCGGAGGGTACGTTCGCTGACCGGCTCGACGGTGAACGTCAGTTGCGGGTTGTTGTCGTAGGCGGTCTCCGGGAAGTCCAGCGACTGGAGGGGCTGGTGCAGGTAGGTGTTTGCATTGAATGCCTGGCGGGGCATCAGTTGCTGGCGTTTCCACTGGACAGTCCCTTTACCGGTGGAGGTGTCGAACGATACCAGGCTGTCGGCGAAGAAATAGGTGTTGCTGAGGTCCAGAAAATCCTGGCTCATGTCTTTCGACTGGGAAAGCAGGTATTGCACGCCGGCATTTGTTTTCAGTTGGGCATGTGCGGGCGGGATGGCAGTTGCTGCTAGCAGCATAAAAGCTGCCCCTTTCATCAGTTGTTTCTCTTTCATGATAAATATATGATTTACGGTTGTTGTTTCGATGCCGTAAAAGTAGAGAAATCTACACAGATGAAAGGGGTAGGTATGTTGCTTATGTAGGGCCTAAATGTTTATTTGGAAGCTTTCTTTCCGTAGAAACACATAAAATACACCCCGATAATGACAAATGGGATGCTGAGCCATTGGCCCATGTTCAGCGACATGCTGTCTTCAAAGTTCACCTGGTTTTCTTTCAGGAACTCGATGAAGAAACGGAAGAGGAAGATTTCCGTCAGGCAGAGGCCGAAGAAGAAACCGCGGTGATAGGGTAGGGAAGCCTCGGCTTGCACGGCGGTTGATTTCCGCTTGGTGGTGCTGAAGTCTGTTTCAAGTTTGGTTTCTTGTTTTTTCTGTCCGCGTTTGTATAGCCAGACCATCCCTAAGAAGAAGATGAAGTAGGCGATGGCTTCGTAGAGCTGTGCCGGATGGCGGGGCAGCATGTCTTCCCGTTCAAAGATGAATGCCCAGGGCATGTCGGTCGGTTTGCCGATGATTTCGGAGTTCATCAGGTTGGCAAGGCGGATGCAGCAGGCGGTGATGGGGGTGGCAACGGCTATCATGTCGAGCACGTCCATGTAGTGCATCTTCGTCTTGCGGCAGTACATCCAAAGGGCGATAATCAGGCCCAGCGTGCCGCCGTGGCTGGCAAGGCCGGTGTAGCCCGTCATCTTCCAACTGCCGTCCGGCAGGATTTTTATGGGGAGAATCATCTCGAGGAAATGGTCCTGGTAGTAGGCCCAGTCGTAGAATATGCAGTGGCCCAGTCGTGCGCCTATCAGTATGCCGAAGAAGCAATAGAAGAAGAGAGGTTCGAATTTCTTTTCGTCTATTCTGCGGTCGCTATACTGGCGTTGCACGATGAAGTAGGCAAGAGCAAGACCGATAATCCATAACAGTCCGTAGTAGCGGATGGATATGCCGAAGAACTTGAACAGTTCGGGGTCGGGATTCCAGTTGATGGTGAGTAATGATAACATATTTATTGAAGAATTAAATTACCGAATTACGGGGTTGTCCGGGACAAAGGTATGAAAATATCTTATTGGGTGATTCTTTGTGACGGTTTATTTGAAGCCTATCTTGTTACGGGGCTTATCGGACTGCCGTTTGGAAGATTGCATTTCAGCAAGAGTCCGGTTGATGAGTTCGAGCTGGATACGAGTGTCTTCGTTGATGTCGTTCTGGTCGGTGAAGACTTCTTCGATATAGGCTTTGAGGTTTTGTACTTCTTGTTCCAGGCTGTCGAGGCGGTTGGTGGGAGAAGTGGTTATCAGTTGGCGGACGGCTACGAAGGCACGCATGATGGCGATGTTGACTTCGATGGCGGTGTCGCTGTTCAGCACTCCGGAGAGCATGGCAAGCCCTTGTTCGGTGAAAGCATAGGGGAGTTTACGGGTTCCTCCCCAACTTGATGTTCCATTTTGGAATATCAAGTCTGATTTCATTTTCTCAAATTCCTCTTTGGTCAGTTGAAACATGAAGTCCGATGGGAATCTTTTTATGTTTCTTTTGACAGCTTTGTTTAGATTGCCGGTGGTGACTTAATAAAGTGCAGCCAGAGCGAAATCAAGCATCACTCTTTGTCCCCTTAGTTCATATATTTTTTGTTGTACAATGATTGTTAATTCCATCATTACCTATGATTAGTCTATTTACTATTCTGAAAGTCATTTGTATATTGGGGAGGTTACGATTTGTGGCGGTTTATTTGAACTTCTCCGCCACCATCCTATACGTCGGCACCTCAATTCCTTGCTCCTCTGCAGCTGTAATCATGTCGAAAAGCAAGCCTTGTACTTCGCTCTGATGTCCTTTTGCCATATCTTTCTGCATGGAGGCGGTGCTTTCGGGGGCGAGTTTGTCTATTACTTTGAGGTTGTACTCCACAATGTCTTCCTTGAAGGCTATGCCCAGTTTCCTGCCCAGGGCTGCACTTTCTTGGGACAGTCCGATGAAGGTGTTGCGCACCTCGCCCGGTTTCTGTACTCCGCCCATAGGCACGTCATAGTAGGCTCCGGTGACTGCCATAGCGGAGATGAACGACCACTTGACGAATGTGTCCCGGTCGATGTCGTCGGAGATGTCGGCTTTGATGCCGCTCTCCTGCAAATCACGTTGCACGGCTTCCAATGTTTCACGGGAAACAATCGTGCTGCGGTGTGCCCCATAGACGAGGCGGAAAATCTTTCCCATCTGCGTGATTTCTCCCCGTCCCGATACAAAGCCTACGATGTAGATGCAGCCGTCGAGCACCGTGACGCCGGGGACCAGACGCTGGATGCGGGGGCCGGTGCCGTAGACATTCAGAATAGGGATGACTACCGTATGTTCGTGTGCGGCGCTTTTGATGAGTTCCGTAATGGAGTCTACGGAATAGCCTTTGACGCAGACGAAGATGACATCTGCCTTGTAGTCCGCAGATGTTGATACGAGAGTAGTGTATTCTTCTGCCGTATAGGCGGGTACTCTCAGTGCATATTCACCTTTCAGGTCGGAGTGCAGTTGCAGGCCGTTTTCGCGTATGGCGGCAAGGTGTTCGCCACGGGCAATGCAGGTGACGTCTTTGCCGGCAAGTGCGAGGAAGGCGGCGATGCTTCCGCCTACGCCGCCAGTACCGGCGATAAGGTATTTCAAAGGATGGGTTGTCATAACTGTAGTGTGTATGGTTAATGTTATTGAACGTAATTTTCTTTATTCCAGTTGCAATTGTTTGTTGAGTTTGGCGGTATATAGGGTGGTTTTCACTCCTTCGTTACGTTTGCTGAGCATCAGGAGGGTATTCTCGTCTACGTAGTTATCAATGAGAATAATTGTCTTTCGGGCTGATTTTATCAGATTGATGGTAAAGACGTAGGCATCGAATATCTGCCCTTCAAAGAAGATGCCTTCTGCCGGGGGCAGGGGGTGCGGACAAAGAAATCTATCTTTTCTTCTGTCTTTGCAACACGTTGTTCCAATTGCTCCATGCGTTGGTTGACGGCGTAGCCTTTGAGGAGATATTCTTTGAGGACTTTTGTTGCCCATATTCTGAAGTCAGCACCTCTTTGAGACTTTACCCGGTAGCCTACAGATATAATAACGTCAAGATTGTAATATGCTATATTACGTTTTACTTTACGGTTACCTTCTTGCTGAACTGTCAAGGAATACTTGACAGTTGAAATTTCCTGTAGTTCCTTTTCTTTGAATACGTTATTGGTATGCAAACTTATATTTTGCTTACTTGTCTGAAAGAGTTCTGCCATCTGTTGTTGTGTCAGCCAAACTGTGTAGCTTTCTAATCGGACTTCGAGCTTGAAAGTTTCTTCTGGTTGATAGAGTATTATTTCGCTTTTATCTTCCATGGTTTTTATTGGACTTTTCTGATTCTTTACTGCTTTCTTATGCAAACTTGTAAGTGTTTCTTACAAGTTTGCATCCTACTCAATTGTACTTTCAACCCTTAGTCGTCTGAGGTTTGTTACATGGGGAATTTGACTATCAATATACGCTGGTCGGTTTCAATCGGCAATTCTTTATGTACGTTACACATTGAACCTGAAGTGCATAATGTCCCCATCCTGCACCACATACTCCTTGCCTTCCACGCCCAGCTTTCCGGCTTCGCGCACAGCGGCTTCGCTGCCATACTTGATATAATCCTCATACTTGATGACCTCTGCCCGGATGAATCCCTTTTCAAAATCCGTATGGATAACGCCGGCGCATTGTGGAGCCTTCCAGCCCTTGCGATAGGTCCATGCTTTTACTTCCATCTCTCCGGCAGTGATGAAGGTTTCGAGGTTCAGCAGGCTGTAGATAGCTTTAATCAAACGGTTGCAGCCGCTTTCTTTCAGTCCCAGGTCTTCGAGGAACATCTGCTTTTCTTCGTATGTCTCCAGTTCGGCGATGTCGGCTTCGGTCTGGGCGGAGATGATGATGAGTTCCGCATCCTCGCCCTTGATGGCTTCGCGCACCTGCTCTACGTACTGGTTGCCGCTGGCGGCACTGACGTCATCCACGTTGCAGACGTAGAGCACGGGTTTGGTGGTGAGCAGGAACATCTGCTTGGCACATTGTTCCTCGTCGTCGTTCTGTGGGATGACGGTGCGGGCGCTTTGTCCTTGTTCCAGGGCATCCTTGTAGCGGAGCAGGAGTTCGTACTCTATCTTTGCCGCCTTGTCGCCACCCACTTTGGCAATCTTCTCTACACGCTTGATGCGGTTTTCCACCGTGTCGAGGTCCTTCAGTTGCAGCTCTGTGTCGATGATTTCCTTGTCGCGCACGGGGTTCACCGAACCGTCCACGTGGACGATGTTGCCGTTGTCGAAGCAGCGCAGCACGTGGATGATGGCGTCGCACTCGCGGATGTTGCCCAGGAACTGGTTGCCGAGTCCTTCACCTTTGCTGGCGCCCTTCACCAGTCCGGCAATGTCTACGATGTCGCACACGGCGGGTACGATACGCCCCGGGTGAACCAGCTCGGCGAGCTTCGTCAGTCGTTCGTCGGGTACGGACACTTGCCCCATTTGGGCGTCGATTGTACAGAACGGGAAGTTTGCCGCTTGTGCCTTTGCGCTGCTCAAGCAGTTGAAAAGAGTGGATTTTCCTACGTTGGGAAGGCCCACGATACCAGCTTTTAATGCCATAGTGTTATCTTGTTTTTTTAGTTATTGTTCAGTTAATTGGATGCAAAGATAGTGCAAACCGAATGCAGAATAAAATGAACTCGTTCATTTTTTATGCTGAGGTGCAGCCTATCTTCGCTTTTTTAAGCAAAGATAGTGCAAACCGGACAAACTTACTGAAAAATAGCTGATTTTTGCATACACCAACGAAGAAAGGAGGAGATGGGAGAGCCGCCGGAACGGTATTTAGAAATTCGTATTGAACGTGTTAATTTGCATTAAAAGCATGACGATGAAACGATAAATTGATAGTTTTGTCGCAATTATAATTTAAGTATCATTCTATAAATCAATGCGATTATGAAAAACAAAGTAAGAAAAATTCTGATGATTTTATCATGTCTCGTCAGCTTGTCTTTTACATTATCTGCACAGAATCCTTATCTGCCGCTTTGGGAATTTATTCCTGATGGTGAGCCTTATGTGTTTGAGGATCCTGACTGCCCTGGTAAGTACCGTGTCTATATTTATGGTTCGCACGACAATCTCAAGTGGATGTATTGCGGACGTGACCAAGTGGTGTGGTCGGCACCCATAGAGGACCTAACCCGTTGGAGATATGACGGCGTGATATTTAAAGTCAATGAGTCGCCCGAGCTGTATAAACTGAATGCTGATGGAACCGACGACGTGCTTTTTGCCCCTGACGTGACAGTAACTACCGATGCCGATGGTAAGAAAACTTATTACCTCTTTCCGAATAATCAAGGTAGTGGACGCAATTCCATGATTGCCAAAAGCGACCGTCCCGATGGTCCGTTTACGGTATGCAATTGGAACAAGGAACGTCCTCGTGAGACTTTCGGCTGTTTGGGATTCGACCCCGCAGTGTTTGTTGATGATGATGGACGCGTGTATGGTTATTGGGGATTTGGCATTTCGCATGGCGCGGAGTTGGACCCTGCTACCATGTGCACGGTAAAGCCCGGTACCGAAGTGGTGGAGAATATGATTTCAGGCTATCGGCAAGAAGGTATATTCCGCTTCTTTGAGGCATCTTCTATCCGCAAGATTGAGGATAAATATGTGTTTATCTATAGCCGTACTACCGCTGAGGGTGAAGATGGCCTGCCCAACGCCAGCAACTATACGTTGGCCTATGCCTACAGCGAGCATCCCTTGGGCCCGTGGACCTATGGTGGGACAATCATCGATGCGCGGGCGCGCGAATATGATGAAAAAGGCAATGTGATAGCTTCGGCCATGCCCGGTGGAAATACGCATGGCAGTATCTGCAAGATAGGTGAGCAATGGTACGTGTTCTATCATCGCCAGATAGGTACCGATTGCTATGCACGCCAAGCTATGGTGTCGGCCATTGATGTAAAGGTGGAAAAAGGAAAAGGCGGGAAAGTCGTGATTTCACGCGGAGAGTTCAATTCTGAAGGTTTCCTTCTTGAAGGGCTCAATCCTATGCAGCGCATCTCTGCCGGGCTGGCTTGTTGGCACACCAATCCCGGAGGAATCAAAGAGGTCTATCCCCATTATGTGTATACGGGGTCTTATATCCGGCCTGTGTACCGGGATAATAATCCCTATGCCGGCGATAACAACCACAAAATCCCGTTCGCTCCGGTGGTGAATAATACAAGTGGGTCGATTGTAGGATATAAATACTTGAATATGAATGCCGTTCCGCGAGATAAGTCTTTGCAGATGCAGTTAAGGTTGAAGGCTGAAGATACCGACGGGCGCATCCGCATCATGCTGGGTAGCCCTTGGACAACAAAAGGCGGTGTAGAGATAGGACTTGTGAATGTGAAGGCTGGCAGCACTTGCAGGGAGTTCTATGCTTCGCTCTCTATTCCGGCAAAGCTGCATAAGGGAAAGCAGCCGCTCTTCTTTGTCTTCGAATCAGAGACCGAAGGCCAGTCCATCTGTGAGTTTTATGATTTCCTCATGTTGGCACGCCCATAAGTCTTTATACTTATGGAGGCGGATACTTATCTTGTGAGACCTTCTAAATAGAGCTATTGTATTAGTTCACAGTACTGAACACTTTGTTACACCCCGTCGGAACAGATTGTTTCTCTTGTATGAAACGACTTGTTTCGACGGGATAAAACGATTTGTTCCGTTATAGGAAACACTTTGTTTCCTTATAGAGAACACTCTGTTCCATTATAGGAAACAAACCGTTTCCATAGTCGGAAATGAAATGGGGCATATGCTTCATTGATACCGCTATTACTTTTCCTCCTCGAATATTCGGTTGAAAACTTGCCGCAGCTGTCCTTCGTCTGCGATAATGGCTTGGAGCTTCTTCAGCTGTTCCGCATTCTTGCCCTCGGGAAACCAGAGCTTCAGATAACCGCCGGGTGCATATTTTGCCATGAGATGCTGATGGAACCGCTGGTAGTGCCACTCCTTGTCGGCGGCAGGATTCTGTTTCAATCCGTACTGCACGGTGCGGCGCAGGGTGATGTCCGGGTCGATGATACGGTCCGCTTCGGCAACAATCTTGCCGTAGATGCTACGAGGTTCGTGGTCTGTAGAGGCCCGGTGGTCCTCTACGGCTTCTTTCATGAGGAGGATTTCCGTGTCGGAGAACCATTGCCGCAGGGTGGAGTCCGCCATCAGTATCTCGCCGGAGACAAGGTGGTGGGTGGCGCGGTCGCGGCACAGTCCCGTGTCATGGTAGGCGGCAATGACGTATGCCAGGCGTTCGTCCGCTTCGGGATATTGCCGGGCGAGGGCAAGGCTTTCTTCGATGACGGTGCGGACGTGTGAGAGGTTGTGTGCCTTGTCAAACTCCTTGTACCGGGGAATGATTGCTGTCTCGATGTAGGTAATGAGGGTCTCGGGTATCATGTGGCATTCCTTTTTAGGAGGCGAAGATATAATAAAAGAGCCGGAATGTGCGAATCATTCCGGCTCTTTTATGAAAGGTTTCGGTTATTGTTGTTAGGAATAAGATTTCTTACTTTAAGAGAGAGTTTGTCAATTACATGTTAGGGTTGTCCATGATTACTGTCATCTCGGGAACCAGTATGTATTCGCCTTTCTTGTTGTTCCATTTGTAGTATGTGGTAGTCATCGTCTTGCCTTGGTATGCATAGCGGATGCACATGTCCTTGCCCCATGTATTCTTGGTGCTGTTCCATTTCAGGGCTTCGCTTTCCGTCATGCGGTTCTGGTCGTCGTACTTATAATTGTACTTCATATAGTTGGCAAGCGTGTTTCCGTCCATCTTGTATACGGTCTCTGCCACTTTCATGCCATTTACTTCTTCCGAATTGTAAATGAGGTTGCTCTTATTGTCGGCTGAGGCATTTAATCCGCAAACTAAGAGAAGTGCTGAAACAATCACTGTTTTTAAAGATACTTTTGCTTTCATGGTTTTATGTCTTTTTTAGTTTAACTTTCTATTTTCTATCAATATGTCATTGATTTCGCTGCAAAGGTACGTATTAAATTGACATAAATATAAATATCGGATTAAATTTTATCAATATGTCAGTAGTGAGGGTTTCGGTATGCTTTCTTTTTGGCAAGATAGGTGAACAAAAAATATCCGGCAGTGAGGTTGCCGGATATTCTGATGAGCAAACTGTATTTCAAAAGGATTGCTTCTGTTGCTTTCTGATTGTAAGTTAAATAAAGTTATTGGGTGGTTTAGTGTGCCTGCAACCAGTTCTCTCCCCACCCACAATCGGCTTTCAGGGGTACGTGCATGCGATATGCCTGCTCCATCTCTTCGATTACGATTTTCTGTACAAGCTCCTTTTCAGCCTCTGGAACGCTGAAATTTAGTTCGTCATGGACTTGTAAAATCATCTTTGCTTTCAGATTGTAAGCTTGGAAGCGCTGATAGATGTGTGCCATGGCTACTTTTATGATGTCGGCGGCACTTCCCTGGATGGGAGCGTTGATGGCATTCCGTTCGGCATAGCCCCGTACCACCCCGTTTCTTGAGTTGATGTCCGGCAGGAAGCGCTTGCGGTGGAAGATGGTTTCCACATAGCCGTTCTCGCGTGCCACCTGGATGCTTTTGTCCATATACTCCTTCACTTGTGGGTAGGTTTCAAAGTAGCCGTCTATCAGCTCTTTGGCTTCCTGGCGAGAAACGCCCATGCGTTCGGCAAGCCCGAAGACGGAGATGCCGTAGATGATGCCGAAGTTTGCCGTTTTTGCCTTGCGGCGCATGTCGGCGGTTACGTCGTTTATATCTATTTTATATATCTTGGCAGCGGTGGCGGCGTGGATGTCGTGTCCGCTGAGGAAGGCGTCTATCATGTTCTTATCTTCGCTGAGGTGTGCCATGATGCGCAGCTCTATCTGCGAGTAGTCGGCAGAGAAGAACTCGCAGCCGGTGTCGGGGATGAACGCCTTGCGGATTTCCTTTCCGTCTTCGTCGCGGATGGGGATGTTCTGCAGGTTGGGATTGCTGGAGCTGAGGCGTCCGGTAGCGGTCACCGCCTGGTTGAAGGAGGTGTGTATGCGGCCCGTACGTGGGTTGATGAGCTGGGGCAGGGCATCTATATAGGTGCTCAGCAGTTTCTTCAGTCCGCGGTATTCCAGTATCTTCCCGATGATGTCGTGCTTGCTGCGGTAGCTTTGCAGCACCTCTTCGGAGGTGACGTATTGTCCGGTCTTGGTCTTTTTCGCTTTCTCCACGATTTTCAGCTTGTCGAACAGCATTTCGCCTACCTGCTTGGCGGAGCTGATATTGAATGTCTCGCCAGCCATCTCGTAGATTTCCTTCTCAATCTCCTGCAGACGGACGGTGAAGTGTTGGGACGATTGCTTCAAGGCTTCCGTGTCGAGCAGCACTCCGTTGCTCTCTATATTAACAAGTACGGGGACGAGCGGCATCTCTATTTCGTAGAACAGATGTTCGGCACCTTGCTCCTTCAGTTCCTTTTCCAGCACGTTTTTCAGTTTGAGGGTGACGTCCGCATCCTCGCAGGCATAACGGTAGACATCTTCGGGTGGAAGGTCGCGCATGTTCTTTTGGTTTTTGCCTCGCGCTCCAATTAGCTCATCGATGTGGATGGTCTGGTAGTGCAGGTAGATTTCCGCCAGATAGTCCATGTTGTGTCGCAGTTCGGGTTGAAGCACGTAGTGGGCAAGCATGGTGTCGAAAAGTTTGCCTTTCACCTGGACGCCGTAATTTTGGAGGATAATCATATCGTACTTGATATTTTGTCCCACCTTCATGGATTTCTCGTTTTCGAAGAGGGGACGGAACTCGTTTACAATTTTTAAGACTTCCTCTCGTTCGGCGGGAACGGGTACGTAGTATGCACGGTTTTCGGCATCACTGAAGCTCATTCCTACAAGTTCGGCGTCCATTGGCTCGGTTCCGGTAGTCTCGGTATCTATTGAGAGAATTTCGCTTGTAAGTAACTTTTGAATAATTTCTGCTCTTTTATCTTCTGTATCAATGAGTTGGTAGTCTATATCGAGCATTTCTAACCGCTTCAGGTTTGAATTTTCAGAAACGCCCGTCCCCTCGCCCGCAAAATTTGCAAACAAATCGCCTTGAATCGGGGCGCTGTTTTCGGGAGTGGAGGTTTGCGGCTGGGCAAACAGAGTCCCGGCAAAGAGGTCGGGTACCGGAGAGGTTGGAGTAGGGGAGGACGAATTGCCGCTTCCCTTTTTGAGTACCCGGTCGATGAGTGTGCGGAATTCCAACTCCTCGAAAATCTTGCGGAGTTCTTCTTCGTTCGGTTCTTCGCGGACGAGCGAATCCATGTCGAGCTGAATGGGAACATCTGTTTTGATGGTGGCAAGGAATTTGGAGAAGGTTATCATCTCGCGGTTGGTTTCCACTTTCGTTTTCAGTGCGCCTTTCAGCTGGTCGGTATGTTCCAGCAGGTTTTCGATACTGCCGAATTCGGCAATCAGTTTCTGTGCGGTTTTCTCGCCCACACCCGGACAGCCGGGGATGTTGTCGGAAGCATCACCCATCAGTCCCAGCATGTCGATGACCTGCTCGGTGGTCTGTATGTTGAACTTGGTTTTTACTTCTTCGGTACCCATCACTTCGAATCCGCCGGTGTGCTTGGGGCGGTACATGAAGACGCGGTCCGATACCAGTTGCCCGTAGTCCTTGTCGGGAGTCATCATATAGGTGGTGATGCCCTGCCGTCCGGCTTCGGTGGCGAGCGTGCCTATCACGTCGTCGGCTTCGTAGCCGGATACTTCGAGGATGGGAATGCGGTAGGCGCGGATGATGTCCTTTATAATAGGTACGGAAAGGCGGATGGCCTCGGGTGTCTCCTCGCGCTGTGCCTTGTATTGCTCGTAGGCCTCGTGGCGGAAGGTGGGGCCCGACGGGTCGAAGGCTACTCCTATGTGTGTGGGATTCTCTTTTTTGAGCACTTCTTCCAGGGTGTTTACAAAGCCCAGAATGGCCGAAGTGTTGAATCCTTTTGAATTGATTCTCGGGTTCTTGATGAACGCGTAATAGGCTCGATATATCAGTGCATAGGCATCGAGCAAAAACAGTTTATCGATTGAATTCATACATTTAATCCTTTTTTTCATGGTAAAAGTACAAAAAAATACCGTATTAACCGTTTTATTACTATTTTTGTAGGCAAATAGCGATGCATGGACAACTCATCATTGATAAAATCTCCGATTTCTGAGGAATTGGAGGACTTCAAGAAGCTTTTTGAAAGTACCCTCTCCAGTCCCAACCTTTTGCTGAACAGCGTAATTGCGCATATCCGGCAGAAGAACGGGAAGATGATGCGCCCCATTCTGGTGCTTCTGGCTGCGAAGCTTTTTGGCAAGGTATGTCCTGCAACCCTGCATGCTGCGGTTGCGTTGGAACTTCTTCATAATGCCAGCCTTGTGCACGATGATGTAGTGGACGAAAGTACTGAACGCCGTGGACAACTCTCCGTTAATGCCATTTTCAATAATAAAGTAGCCGTACTGGCAGGCGATTATCTGCTTGCAACAGCGTTGGTGCAAGTGGGCATGACCCGTAACCATGACATTATCGACATCGTCTCCTGCCTGGGGCAGGATTTGGCAGATGGTGAACTTCTGCAGCTTTCCAACGTCAGCAATCTCCATTTCTCCGAGGAAGTCTATTTCGACGTTATCCGCAAGAAGACGGCCGTGCTCTTTGCAGCTTGTACGAAGGCGGGCGCTCTCTCGGTGGGGGCCAGCGATGAAAAGGCGGAATCTGCGCGTCTGTTCGGTGAATATATCGGGCTTTGTTTTCAGATAAAGGATGATATTTTCGATTACTCCGAGAGCAAGGAAATAGGCAAACCTACCGGAAATGATATGGTGGAGGGGAAGTTGACTCTGCCTGCGCTTCATGTGCTCAATACCGTGAAGGATAAAACAGCGGAAGAAATTGCCGTAAAGATAAAGAATGGGGAGGCAACGCCTGGCGAAATAGCCCATTTAATCGAATTTACCAAGCAGAATGGTGGTATAGAGTATGCTTCGCAAGTGATGTATGACTATAAGGAAAAGGCTCTTTCTTTGCTGGCTTCTTTGCCCGATACGGAGGTAAAAGTAGCGCTAGCCGGGTATCTGGATTATGTGGTAGAGCGGGAAAAATGACGGAACTGTTTCCGGTTGATAATATGAGAAAGCCTGATGGAACCCACTCCATCAGGCTTTATTTATAGGTAAATGCAGCTTCCTCTTAAAAGAATTTCATTTCCTCGCCCTTGATTTCCGAAAGCAGCAGGTTGGCAAGACGACTGGTTCCCAAGCGGAACAGTTCGTTGTTCAGCCATTCTTCGCCGAGCACTTCCTTGACGATGGTGTAATAAATCAGTGCATCGTTCACGCAGTTGATTCCTCCTGCGGGCTTAAAGCCTACCTTGATACCCGTCAGCTCGTGATATTCCTTGATGGCCTGGCACATAACCAGGGCGGCCTCCGGCGTGGCGGCAGGCTGCTGCTTGCCGGTGGAAGTCTTGATGAAATCGGCACCCGAATACATGGAAAGGATGGATGCTTTTTTGATGTTCGAAGCCGTCTTCAAAGCTCCGGTTTCGAGGATTACCTTCATGTGGTGCTCTTTGCAGGTTGCTTTGAGTTCTTGTATCTCCTCGCACATGCCTTCATAGTCTCCCGCCAGGAACTTGCCCACCGAAATAACGATGTCTATTTCATCGGCGCCTTCCATCAGTGCCATGGCAGTTTCTGCCACTTTCACTTCAATGAAAGTCTGGGAGGAGGGGAAACCTGCTGATACACAAGCTATTTTTACATCTTCCACTTCCAGCGTGTCTTTTACGACTTCTGCAAAATTGGGGTATACACAGATGGCTGCCACATTCTTCAGGTCGGGGAACTCTTCGTCGAATTTATTCACTTTCTGGGTGAATTTCATGACGCTTTCGTCGCTGTCCGTACTGTTCAGTGTGGTGAGGTCAATGCAGTTGAACAGGAATTTCTTTACCTCCGGCGTGTTGTTTGCCGGCACTTTCTCTGCAATGATTCTGGCAGCTTGTGCAGCTATTTCCGCATCATCCAGTTGGGTGTTGTACTTTGCCAGGGCGGCGTCATACTTACTCTGGGTAGGCTCATTCTTCTCCATGGTCTTTCAATTTAGGGTTATTGATATGTCTTGTCTGGTCACGTCTGGTTTTCTTCTCGAAGTTGCGGCAGAAGGCGTCTGTCAGGTTCACTCCGGTCTGGTTCGCAAGGCAGAGAAGTACCCAAAGAACATCTGCCATCTCATCGTCGAGATTGTCTTTTTCTCCTTTCTTGAAGGATTGGTCGCCATACTTGCGTGCCATGACGCGGGCGAGTTCGCCCACTTCTTCGGTCAGTATCGCCATATTGGTGAGTTCGCTGAAATAGCGCACTCCGTATTCCTTTATCCAGGAATCCACTTGTTTCTGTGCTTCTTCTAACGTCATTATTCCTTGTTTTTTGTATCTATACAGATGGTCACGGGACCATCGTTCATCAGTTCTACTTTCATATCGGCACCAAATTCGCCGGTACCTATTTCTTTACCTAATGCTAAACTCAGTTCCCGGCAGAATTGTTCGTACAGCGGGACGGATATTTCCGGCCGTGCTGCCCGTATGTAGGAGGGACGGTTGCCTTTCTTGGTGGAGGCGTGGAGGGTGAACTGGCTGATAACCAGTATCTCGCCGTCTGCTTCAAGAATGGATTTGTTCATTACGCCGTTTTCGTCATCGAAAATGCGCAGGTTGACTATCTTCTTGCAAAGCCAGTCAATATCTTCTTTTCCATCGGATTCTTCGATGCCTACGAGTATCATGAGGCCCTTTCCAATGGAGGCTTTGCAGGTTCCGTTGATGGTGACGGAAGCGTGTCCGGCACGTTGTATCACTACTCTCATGTTGTTCTTGTCTTTTTGAGGGGACAAAGTTACGAATTAATTCGTTGTGTGCATGGCTCTGCAGGCTGATTTATCAGTCATTATTTCTCTGAGAAATAGGTCTGGATGATTTTGGCTTTCGCTTCTCCCACCACGGCGGCAAGCTCCTCGGCAGATGCTTCGCGGATACGCTTCACACTTTTGAACTCCTTGAGCAACGTGCTTTTCGTCTTTTCACCGATACCTTTTATCTCGTCCAGTGCGGAGGCAATCTGCCGTTTGCTGCGCTTGTCGCGGTGGAAGGTAATGGCGAAGCGGTGCACTTCATCTTGAATCTGCGTCAGCAGTCGGAAGAGGGGGGTGTTCTGTTTCAATCCGATGGTCTGGGGAGGGTAGCCATACAATAGCTCGGAAGTGCGATGTTTGCCATCTTTGGCAAGTCCGGCGATGGGGATGTTCAGGCCAAGCTCGTCTATCACCTCTTTTACGGCGCTCATTTGCCCTTTTCCACCGTCGGTGATAAGAAGGTCGGGCAGGGGTGCTTTCTCTTCTATAGCGCGCTGATAGCGCCGTTTTACGACCTCTTTCATGGAGGCATAGTCATCCGGTCCCTCTACGGTCTTGATATTGTACTTGCGGTAATCCTTCTTGGAAGGTTTCCCCTTGACGAAGACCACGCACCCGGCCACGGGGTCGGAACCCTGGATGTTGGAGTTGTCGAAACATTCTATCTGCATGGGCAGGCGGTCCAGGTGCAGCTCTTGCTGTATCTCTTTCAGCAGGCGCACGGTCCGTTGCTCCGGATTCAGCTTTTCGGCTTGCTTCAGGCGGTCGGCTTTGTACTGCTTCACATTGAGGAGGGAGAGTTCCAGCAGCTTCTTTTTGTCTCCCCGTTGCGGGATGGTAAAGACGACATCTTTCAGCTCCATATCCAGTTCAAAAGGCACGATGATTTCACGAGAAAGGCTCTTGTATCTTTCCCGCATTTCGATGATGCCGAGAGAGAGCAGTTCTTCTTTGCTCTCATTCAATCGTTTCTTGTATTCAAAGGTGAAAGCCTGGTTGATGGCACCGTTCGTAATGTGCAGGTAGTTGACGAAAGCGGACTTTTCATCGCTGTCTTCTTCGATGGAGAACACGTCGATATTGTGCAGCACGTTGCTTACCACTTCCGATTTCGCCCGGTAGTTTTCCAGCAGCAGGTATTTCTTCTTTATCTTCTGTGCTTCTTCAAACTTCATTTCGGCTGCCAGTTCCTGCATTTGCTGGAAAAGCATCCGTTCTATCTCCTGGGTATTCCCTTTGAGTATTTCCTTGATTTCAGCGATGTTTTTCAGATACTCTTCCTGGCTTTGCTTCCCGATGCAAGGTCCTGCACAGTTCTTGATGTGGTATTCCAGGCAAACATTGAACTTTCCGGCACGTATGTTTTCCGGAGAGAGGTTCAGGTGGCATGTACGCAAAGGGTACAGATGCTTGATGAGGTCGAGTAATGCGTACATGGAAGGTATATGGCTGTAAGGGCCATAATAGGAGGAACCGTTACGGATTATCTTCCGGGTTCTGAATACACGTGGAAAGTATTCGTTCTGCACGCAGATGCTGGGATACGTCTTGTCGTCTTTCAACAGTACGTTGTAGCGAGGCTTGTATTTCTTGATAAGATTGTTTTCCAGCAATAGCGCGTCTTCTTCCGTATTCACCACGATATATCGGATATCTGCAATCTTGCTGACCAGCACCCTCGTCTTTCCCGGTTCGTGCTCCCGGTTGAAGTAGGAAGACACTCTTCGCTTCAGATTCTTTGCCTTTCCTACATATATAATAGTCCCTTCGGTATTCAGATATTGGTAAATACCGGGACTTTCGGGAAGGTTGGATACAATCCCTTTGAGGTAGTCGTTAGTTCTGAGTTCTTCCATAATACCGACGTTTCACCACAGATTACACAGATTAACGCAGATTTCTCTTTGATAAAACTGTGTTTTGTGGTGGATAAATAATCTGTGTTAATCTGTGTAATCTGTGGTGAAATATGAAATGGCTAAAGCGACAGCACAGCCTCCACTTCCACATCATCTCCAAACACATCCTTGCCATGAAGCTCTTTCAGCTCGATGATGAAGTTTACATACACTTTCTTGGGGTTCATCTGTTTCACCAGTTTGCAGGCGGCTTCCATTGTTCCACCGGTTGCCAGCAAGTCGTCGTGTAGCAATACTACATCGTCTTCATTGATGGCATCCTTGTGCATCTGCACGGTGTCTTTGCCATATTCTTTATCATAGCTTTCTTCAATGGTTTCTGCAGGAAGCTTTCCCGGCTTGCGGATAGGTACGAAGCCTGCCCCCAGTCTGGTGGCGAGAATGGGGCCCATAATGAATCCTCTTGATTCTATACCCACTACTTTGGTGATGCCTTTGTCTTTATACATCTCGTATAGTGTGTCCGAGAGTTCCTGCAAGGCGGTAGGCTCCTTGAACAAGGTAGTTACATCGTAGAATAGAATTCCCGGAATGGGGAAGTCGGGTATTTCTCGGATGCTTTTGGTAAGAGTTTCTTTGCTCATAATCAGTTTATTTAATACGTTTATTGAATTCTTTGTTTCACGTGGAACTTTGCGCTCTATCGTCCGCAAAGTACCAGTAGCACGTTGATGTCGCTTGGAGATACTCCCGGAATCCGACTCGCTTGGGCTATTGTTTCCGGATCTATCTTCATCAGCTTCTGTCTAGCTTCGGTAGAAAGGGATTGAATGGAATTATAGTCAAACTTACCTTTTATCTTGATGCTTTCCAATCTTGCCAATTTATCCGCAATAATCCGTTCGCGTCCGATGTATCCCTCGTACTTGATGAGTATTTCTGCAGCTTCTACAATTTCTTCCTTTCTATCGGATATTTTATCCAGTTCTCGTTTAAAGGCACTGACGTGTTCGGCAATGTTCTCAATCGTTATCTGCGGACGGTTTATCAAATCTATCAATTTGCATCCCTGGCGCAGTGGAGTTGTGCCGAGCTGCTCCAATACCGGATTGATTAATGCCGGTTTCATCGAGTTATTCCGCGCGAAGTCTATAATTCGGTTCACGGCTTCACGTTTTTCTGTCAGCAGCTTGTACCGCTCTTCCTTGGCGAGTCCCAGCTTCCAGGCTTTTTCCGTGAGTCGCATGTCCGCATCATCCATACGGAGCAGGATGCGATATTCGGCACGGGAAGTAAACATACGGTAAGGCTCGTCCACTCCTTTTGTTACCAAGTCATCGATTAAAACGCCGATATATGCTTCATCCCTTGCAAGGGTGAACGGTTCTCCGCCGTGGCAATTGATGTGGGCGTTGATACCTGCCATGATTCCTTGTCCAGCTGCTTCCTCGTAACCGGTTGTTCCGTTTACTTGTCCGGCAAAGAACAGATTCTTTATATTCTTCGTTTCCAGCGTATGTTTCAGTTGGGTGGGGTCAAAGAAGTCGTATTCGATGGCATAGCCCGGGCGGTAGATGACGAGGTCTCTGAACGCCGGTATCTTTTTCAATGCTGCAATCTGGATGTTCATGGGCAATGAAGAAGAGAATCCATTCAAGTAGAGCTCTTGGGTTGTTTCCCCTTCGGGCTCCAGGAAAAGCTGGTGCTGCGGTTTGTCGGGGAAAGTCACAATCTTGGTTTCTATACTGGGGCAATAACGTGGGCCGATACTTTGGATTTGTCCGTTGAAAAGGGGAGAATCCGGCAGACCTTCCTGCAGGATGCGGTGTGCTTCTTCGTTGGTGAAGCAGGTCCAGCAAGGGAGCTGTTTCAAATGGCGTACATGAGTGTCCATGAACGAGAACTTGTGGAAGTCACATTCTCCGTCTTGGATTTCCATATCCTCATAATGCACGCTGCGTCCATCTATGCGTACGGGGGTTCCCGTCTTCATGCGTCCAAAGGTGATGCCATGCTTTGCGATGGATTCGGTTAATTGGTAGGATGCAGGTTCTGCCATACGTCCGCCTGGAAGCATGGTACGTCCCACGTGCATCAGTCCATTGAGGAAAGTTCCTGCGGTGAGTACTACACATTTGGCATGGAACGTTACTCCCCATAATGTGACTACTCCCGTAATCTCACCGTTTTCAACGAGGATTTCCTGCACGGTATCCTGCCAGATATGCAGGTTGGGGATATTTTCCAGTATCTCTCTCCATGCCCAGATGAATTTGTTGCGGTCGCACTGCGCGCGCGGACTCCACATCGCGGGACCTTTGGAACGGTTCAGTATACGGAACTGTATGGCTGTCTGGTCTGTCACCAATCCCATATATCCTCCCAAGGCGTCTATTTCGCGTACTATCTGTCCTTTGGCGATGCCTCCCACTGCCGGGTTACAACTCATCTGTCCGATTTTGTTCATATCCATTGTGATAAGACAAGTCTTCGAACCCAGGTTTGCAGCAGCGGCAGCGGCTTCGCATCCTGCGTGTCCGGCGCCGATTACAATAACGTCATACTTAAACTCCATTCGTTCAGTGTATTTTAAAACTGTGCAAAGTTACGAAAAAAGTTGTATGCCGGGACGTGTCATATCTTAAAATCCGGATATATCTTCTTTGGCATTGCTTATATTTCCGTATCCAGCATCATACTTATTGCTTGGAATGCCTAGGTTATAGACATATTGCTTGTGTTTGGCTTAAAATACAATCAAAATGAAGCTTTTTGAATACTATTGCTTTTCTTTTTGAAAAAGATACATACCTTTGCAGCGTTTGGATATTAAAAAGTGTTTTGATTGACTAATTTTAAGGAAGAGAAGCATGAGAAAGAAATTCTTCTTGTTAATCATTGTCTGCCTGGTTATGGGGGCGGGAGTGATGGCTCAGACGTCTACGGTCTCGGGAACAGTATTTGCCGAGGACAACAATGAGCCGATTATTGGGGCATCGGTATTGGTGAAGGGTACAACGCTGGGGGCCGTGACCGATATCGAAGGTAAATTTACAATCTTGAATGTGCCGGGCACGGCAAAGACAGTGATTGTCTCTTTTGTAGGTATGCAGAAAGTAGAAGCTGCCATAAAGCCTGCTATGAAGGTGGTGTTGAAATCGGATTCGGAATTGCTGGATGAAGTGATGGTAGTGGCTTACGGCACGGCCAAAAAGAGCAGCTATGCAGGTTCGGCTTCTTTAGTGAAAGCGGATGCGCTGAAAGACATTCCGACGACCAGCTTTGAAAACGCGTTGAACGGTAAAGTGGCGGGCTTGCAACTGACGAATAATTCCGGCCAGGCGGGTTCCGCACCGGCCATCCGCATCCGTGGCATAGGTTCTATGAATGCCGGGAATGAACCGTTGTATGTAGTGGACGGTGTTCCGGTCTCTTCGGGCAATACGGGGCAGATGAGCGGTGAGCTCTATTCTACCAACAACATCATGAATACGTTGAACCCGGAAGACATCGAATCTATTTCTGTATTGAAAGATGCGGCGGCCAGCTCGCTTTATGGGTCGCGTGCGGCAAACGGCGTCATTCTGATTACTACCAAAAAAGGACAGATTGGCAAGCCGGGGGTGACGCTGAAAGCCGAAGTGGGCTTCACGCCCTGCTGGGCAACGGACAACTATGAAACGGCCAGCGTACAGGAGAATGTGAATATGCTCTACACCGTATTTCACGATGCCCGTACAAGCGGTAAGGGCGAAACGGACGAAAAGGCGGCAGCCTATGCCATAGGCCAGTTGAACAGCCGTTTCAACAAACATGGCTACCAATTTACCACAAATGGTACGGGAGCTTACGAGAACGTCAATATCCTTGAGTACGACAACTCCGGGCGTGGAGGCAAATACTACGATTGGGACAAGGCATATTTCCGTACCGCCATTTATCAGACCTACGATATGTCCGTCAGTGGTGCTACGCAGAATACCAACTATTACACTTCCCTTTCCTATACCCAGGACGAGGGACGTTTGAAGATGAACAGCTTCGACCGTGTTTCCGGTCGCCTGAACCTCACCCAGAAGGTGGGGAAATTCCTTGAACTAACCACCAATGCCAGCCTGGCGCGTACCAAGAAAAGCGGTTATAATGATACACGCAACACGGGCAGTAATTACTTCATGCAGACCCGTAACTTGCTGTGGGGACTCTACTGGCCCACTGATTACAAGACCGGCGAGCTCTGGACCGAACGTTACGGTAGCTACGCCTACAATGGGCTTTATTATGACAAAGAGTGGGAGAACGGTTCTACCAGTACCAAAATCATGGCTGCGGAGACGCTCACCCTGCATCTGATGCCGGGCCTGGACCTTCGTTCTATCTACTCTTACGACAATACTACTGTAAAAGACCATATCTATTACAGTGCCAATCACTATAAAGGCTCGGCAGACAATGGGAATGTCAACGAATACCGTACTACATACGAGAAGATGGTTACTTCCACTACCGCCAATTATACCGGTACCTTCGACAAACACACAGTTGGCACCATGGTGGGTTTCGAAGCGGAGAAGAACAAGACAGACTATGTGCGTGCCACAGGAAGCAATCTTGCGGTCAGCACCATTCATACAGTTTCTACTGCCGGAACGCAGACTTCTGCCGGATATTCCTGGGGAAACTCGATGGTGTCCGTGCTCTCCAAGTTGGATTATAATTACGATGAACGCTACTTCATTTCCGGTTCTTACCGCCGCGACGGTTCTTCCCGGCTCAGCAAGCAGGAACGTTGGGGAAACTTCTGGTCAGTGGCAGGAGCGTGGAACATCATGCGCGAGGGTTTTATGAGCAAATATTCTTTCCTGAGCAACCTGCGTATACGTGCCTCTTATGGTATTAACGGTACGCTGCCTTCGGACAATTACGGCTATATGAGCTTGATGAGCTATACCAGTAAGTACATGGGTAACCCGGGCGGTACAATCACTACCGTCACCAATGACAAGCTGTCTTGGGAGACGAGCTACAACACGAATGTGGGTATCGACTTCGGCTTCTTCGGCCAGCGTCTGCGCGGTACGGTGGAATACTTCAACCGTGATTCGAAGAACCTGCTCCAGGATGTTCCCATTTCGATGGTTACGGGATTTTCCTCTACGTTGCGGAACGTAGGATGCATCAACAACCATGGGGTAGAGGTGGAGTTGAGTGGTGACATCATTGATAGTAAAGGATGGTTATGGAGTGCCGGTGTCAACGCAACCTTCCTCCGTTCTGAGGTGAAAGAGTTGTATGGCGGTGCGGACATTATCTGGTACGACCCCACCAGTAGCGACAGCCGTGCGCAATATGTATACCGGGAAGGTCAGTCCACGCTGGCTTTCTATGGATACGAATGGGCAGGTGTGGACAAGACCAACGGCAAGAACGTCTACTATGTAAATGACCCCAAGAATGGCAAGGCCGGAGATTTTGAGTATAACGGACGCGGAGCTACTTATGACTATAACAATGCCAACTACACCATCATCGGCAATGCCGTTCCCAAAGTGTATGGGGGCATCAATACCTCGGTCTCCTACAAAGGCATAGCCCTTTCGTTGGGCTTTACCTATAAGATAGGAGGAGACTTGTACGATGGAGCCTACATGGATGTGGCCGACGACGGTTATTATTGGGAGCGTATCCGTGCTAAAAGCTACTACAACAACCTTTGGACGCCAGACCATACGAACGGTACAGAGCCCCGTATCGAAGGTGTAGACCTCGATGACCCGCAACAATACAGCAGCCGCCACTTGTTCAATGCCAGTTATCTGCGCTTGAAGAATCTCTCATTGGCCTATACGCTGCCCAAAGCCATGACCCGCAAGGCTTTCATCGAGAATGCCCGCCTTTTCTTCACTGCCAGCAACCTTTGGACAATAGCCAAATACAAGGAGGCAGACCCCGAAGTGAGCGAATACGGCACACGTGGTTGGGAAACCCCTATCGGAAAAACGTTTGTCGTTGGCGTTGAATTGAAATTTTAATGAACTGGAGGAACTAACAATGAAAAAGATATATCATTTATTGGCACTTGTGATACTTGGTGCCTTTACATTCACTTCGTGTGACGATTTTCTGGATATGCAGCCCACCAACTCCGGAAATGCAGAAGGTGCTGTCGGTACGGTAGCCGATGCGCAGGTGGTTATCAACGGTGTGATGAGTGCGATGACCTCATCGTCCTATTACGGCAGAAACCTTTTTATGTACGGTGATGCCAAGGGCGGTGACCTCACGATTTTTGCTGCCGGACGCGGACTGGATGCATTCTATACGTTCAACCACACTTCCAACAGCAATACTTATTCCGGTTTCTGGAGCCGTGGATATTACTGCATTCTGCAGGTCAACACCTTGTTGAGCAACATTGAGAAGCTGGAAGAATCGGGCAGTATGGAAGACTTTTCCGAAGCCAAAGGGCAGGCGTTGACTCTGAGGGCGCTGTTCTATTTCGATTTGGTCCGTCTCTACGGGCTTCCTTACAATTACAACAAGACCTCTTATGGAGTTCCCAATGTAACCGAGCCGCTTACGGTGAACGCCCAGCCCACCCGTGCTACTGTGGAGGAGAACTATCGCCAGATTCTGCAGGACTTGTCGGACGGGGCGGCCCTTCTTGCCAAGAAGAAGACAAAGCAGAGCGGATATGCGGACTATTACACCAACATAGCCCTGCAAGCGCGTGTGAAACTCTATATGGAAGATTATGACGGTGCTTTGAACGCTGCCCGGGAGATTATAGAAAGCGGTGTGTACAAACTGTATGAGCCTGCCGATTGGACGGCTTCCTGGAGCAAGCAGTTTGGTTCCGAGTCCATCTTTGAGCTGGGCATCACCACTGAGGAATCAGACCTGGGAACTTCTTCTTTGGGCTTTTACCTGATGCGCTACGGACAGTTGAAGAATGCCATGGGCTGGTATCTTGCCAGCGATTATTTCCTGAACCGTCTGGGTGAAGACGAGACGGATGTGCGTTGGGGAATCATGGACAACGATGAATACTGGGTGGACAATGAGATTGAACGCAAGGGAGCCTGCTACAAGTATATGGGCAGTACCACCCTGGCAGGTGACGGCAAGGCAACCAATACAGCCGTCAATATTAAGATAATCCGTCTTTCCGAGATATATCTGATTGCCGCCGAAGCAGCCTTGCACTCCACGAAGCAGGAAGCAGGCGCAGATGCCGCCGCCGGTTACCTGAATGAAATCCGCAGGCGTTCTCCCGGACTGGCACCGGCCACTGCCGCTACCATTACCGATGATATGATTCTGGACGAGCGCAGCAAGGAGCTTTTTGGTGAAGGACAACGCTTCTTCGACATGATGCGTATGGGCAGAACCATCGAATTCAACGACGATTTTCAAGATATTCCGGTGAGTCACCGTGGAAAAACAATCGACCGTACTTTCGAGAAGATTGTGCTTCCTATTTCGCAGGATGAGATAAATGCCAATCCGGCATTGGAGAACCAGCAGAATCCGGGATATTAGTCATTCCCTGCTGTCTATTGTTTGCTACTCCTTGTATATCAGGGAGGTATTTTGCCAACGCGGTGGCAAAGTCTTGCCAATGGGAAGGCAAAACCTTGTCATAGGCGTGGCAAGAAAAGCGGAAAAAGGTGCCTTTGATGAATTTCTTTGATAAAATGAGATGGTAATACCTTGATATTCCACAAAAATACTATTTATTGGTTCGAAATTTCTATTCTTTTTTTCTGAATCGGCTTATCTTTGCTTTCGTAGAAACCAATAAAAAGTTATAATACTATGAGAAGATTTTTCCTCATATCGTCATTCTTGACGTTGTTTGCAATCGGAAGCTCGGCGCAATGGAAGCCGGCAGGTGATAAAATCAAAACGGACTGGGCATCCCAGATCAATCCCGCGAATGTGTTGCCCGAATATCCTCGTCCCATCATGGAACGGAGTGACTGGAAGAACTTGAACGGACTGTGGAATTATGCCGTTATAAATAAAGGTGAGCATCTTCCGGCAGAGTTCGAAGGGCAGATACTTGTTCCTTTTGCCATCGAATCCTCCTTGTCCGGAGTTGGAAAAAGAATCAATGAAAACCAGGAACTGGTCTACCAGCGCAGTTTTGAAATTCCTTCTGCCTGGAAGGGAAAACAAGTGCTGTTGCACTTTGGCGCTGTCGACTGGAAAACGGATGTATGGGTGAATGATGTGAAAGTAGGCAGCCATACGGGGGGATTTACTCCGTTCTCTTTCGATATTACTGCCGCCCTTTCTGGCAAAGGCAATAATCAGTTGGTCGTAAAAGTTTGGGACCCAACGGATAAAGGACCTCAACCCCGTGGAAAGCAGGTCAGCAATCCGGAAGGTATCTGGTACACTCCCGTAAGCGGTATCTGGCAGACGGTATGGATGGAGCCGGTTGCCGGAAAACATATCAAGAACCTCCGTATCACTCCCGATATTGACCGTAATCTGTTGACAGTGAAGGCTGAATTGAATAGTGCATGTCCTTCCGACTTTGTGGAAGTGAATGTGTATGACGGCAATCAACTGGTAGCCACCGGCAAAAGTATCAATGCAGAGCCGGTGGAGGTGTCCATGCCCCGGAATGCCAAGTTGTGGAGTCCGGATTCCCCCTTCCTCTATACGCTGAAAGTGACTCTGAAAAGCGGAGGCAAGGTAGTGGATAAGGTGGACAGCTATGCTGCCATGCGTAAGTACTCCACCCGTCGTGACGCGGATGGCATCGTACGCCTGGAACTAAATAACGAGGCTTTGTTCCAGTTTGGACCGCTGGACCAGGGTTGGTGGCCCGACGGACTGTATACAGCTCCCACAGACGAGGCTTTGCTGTATGATGTACAGAAGACGAAAGATTTCGGTTTCAATATGATTCGCAAGCATATCAAGGTGGAACCGGCACGTTGGTACACACATTGTGACCGTTTGGGTATCATCGTATGGCAGGATATGCCGAGCGGTGACCGTAATCCGGAATGGCAGAACCGCCGCTATTTCGACGGAACAGAACTGAAACGCTCCGCCGAATCCGAAGCCTATTATCACAAGGAATGGAAGGAAATAATGGATTGTCTCTACTCTTATCCGTGTATCGGTACATGGGTACCGTTCAACGAAGCCTGGGGGCAGTTCAAGACGGTAGAGATAGCCGAATGGACGAAACAGTATGACCCGACCCGTCTGGTGAATCCGGCAAGTGGCGGTAACCATTATACTTGCGGTGACATGCTCGACCTCCACAACTATCCCCAACCGGAAATGTATTTGTATGATGCACAGCGTGCCACGGTTTTGGGTGAGTATGGCGGCATCGGCCTTGTCTTGAAAGACCATATCTGGGAACCGAACCGCAATTGGGGATATGTTCAGTTCAACTCTTCCAAAGAAGTGACTGATGAGTACGTGAAATATGCCGATATGCTGTATCAGATGATAAAAAGAGGTTTCTCGGCAGCCGTCTATACACAGACCACGGATGTGGAGGTGGAAGTGAACGGTCTGATGACTTACGACCGCAAGGTGATAAAGCTGGATGAGAAACGCGTGAAAGAGATAAATACACGCATTTGCAATTCACTTAAGAAATAGGGGCATTTACAATTTACCATTTACAAAGTACAATTTGGCTGCGCTGTCATCTGCATAGTTAAATTGTACTTTGTAAATGGTAAATTGTGCATTAAAAATGTTGTTATGAAACGATTGATTATAAAGCTTTTCCTTAGTCTGTGCCTATGGGCGGTATTGCCGGTCTGTGCGCAGGATGCTGTTCATTACTATTTCAGAACGATGGATATCCGGAACGGTCTTTCGCAGAACACCGTGTATCAGATTTTGCAGGATAGGAAAGGCTTTATGTGGTTCGGAACCAAGGACGGTCTGAACCGTTATGACGGATTGTCTTTCCGTATTTACAAGAAAGAGAACTCCGGTTTAGGCAAGAATTTCATAACTGCGCTCTACGAGGACTGCCGGGGAAATATCTGGATTGGTACCGATGGGGGAGTCTTTATTTACGACCCGGTACTGGATTCCTTTACCGCTTTCGATGAGGCCAGTGATAATGGCAGTATCATCAGGGATTTCGTCACCATGATTGGAAGTGACGAGGACGACAATATCTGGATATCGGTAGAAAACCAGGGGTTGTTCTGCTATAAACCGGATGAAGGGAGGCTGCTGAACCATCTGCACGATTCGGGACTGCCCAATGTAACCCGCTTTTGGCTGAATGGGAATACGTGTTGGCTGGCCTTGTATGCGGATAATCTTTACTATACGAAAGCTGACTTTGAAACTCCTCTGCAGCCTTTCAAGGACGCGGAAGGAAATGAGATTTTCAAGAATGATATTATCAACTGGCAGGTCAGCGGACCCCATAATTGTGTGTATATCGCTTCGCTGAACGGGTTGACCGAGATAAACCAGACTACTGGCAAGACGCGGAAGCTGCTGAACACCTATGTGAGGGCTTTGCAGTTCAAATCTGACAACGAGCTGTGGGTGGGCGCAGAGTCCGGCTTGTATATTTACAATCTGACGAATGACAAGATTACCCATTTGACCGTTCCCGACCAGGATGATTCGTATGCATTGTCGGACAATGCCATTTATTCGCTCTGCTGCGACAAGGAGAACGGCATGTGGATAGGGTCTTATTTCGGTGGAGTGAACTATTGCCCTTATCAGTGGACTTATTTCGAGAAATTCTATCCGAGAGACAATCTCAGGCATTTCGGCCGTCGTGTACGGGAAATCTGTGAAAGTAATGATGGCACCTTGTGGATAGGTACCGAAGACAAAGGCTTGTTCAATTACAATCCGGAAAACGGAAAGATAGAGCCTTTTGAGCATCCGGCCATTTATCAGAATGTCCACGGCCTTTGCCTGGACGGGGATGATTTGTGGGTGGGTACGTTCTCCGGTGGTCTGAACCGGGTGAATCTTCGGACCAGGCAGGTGAAACATTATGCCAAGGGTGAGAGTGAGAATTCCATGGTCGCCAATGACGCCTTTACCATTTGCAGGACCACTACGGGAGATGTGTGGATAGTCACCACGTCCGGTCTGTTGAAGTACAATCGCTCTACAGATGACTTTACCCGGATTCCTCAGCTGAAGAATATGTTTACTTATAACATTCTGGAGGACTTCAACGGAAATCTGTGGTTTGCTACTTTCTCCAATGGAGTGTTCTGCTACAATGTAAGAAGCCAGCAGTGGAGGAATTATCTGTCTAATGAGAATGATTCGACCTCTCTTCCCTACAATAAGGTAATCAGTATCTACGAAGACAGCAGGAAGCGTCTGTGGTTCATGACGCTGGGTGAGGGCTTCTGCCGCTACAATCCGGAAACGGACAATTTTACCCGTTATGACATGTCGAAAGGATTTCCGAGCAATACCATCTACAAGATGGTCGAGGACAAGCGGGGCAACTTGTGGATTACTTCCAATCATGGTCTGGTCTGCTTCAATCCCGATACGGAGAGCAAGCATGTCTATACCACGGCCAACGGGCTGCTGAGCAACCAGTTTAATTTCCAGTCCGGCTACATCGACAAGAAAGGACGCATCTATTTAGGAAGCATCAACGGATTCATAGCCTTTGACCCGGAAACCTTTGTGGAGAACACTTTCCTCCCTCCCGTGGTGATTACAGACTTCTTTCTGTTCAATAAACGGCTTTCGGTGGACAGTCCGGATTCTCCTTTGGAGAAGAGCATCACCTATGCGGATGAAATAGAACTGGATGCCGACCAGAACTCCTTTTCTTTCCAGGTTGCGGCTTTAAGTTATCAAGCACCCGAAATGAACAGTCTTGAATATAAGTTGGAAGGTTTTGACCGCGACTGGTATACGGTAGGACGGAATTCCATCATCAACTATTCAAACCTTCCTTATGGAAGCTATACATTGCGTATAAAAGGTTCCAACAGCGATGGCAAGTGGAACGCGACGGAACGTGTGCTCGACATCCATATTCATCCTCCTTTCTATCTCTCCACTTGGGCGTATGCTGTTTATACGGTATTGGCGTTATGTTCACTGGCTGCTGTAATTATCTATTTCAGAAAACAGACCCGGCAGAAGCATCAGCAGGCTATGGACAAGTTTGAGCGGGAAAAGGAGCGGGAGTTGTATACTGCGAAGATAGACTTCTTCACGAATGTGGCGCATGAGATACGTACACCGCTTACACTGATAAAGAGTCCGCTCGAGAATGTATTGGCTTCCCGTTCTGTTTCGGATGACATCAGGGATGATTTGGAGACCATGGAACTGAACACCAACCGACTGCTTGATTTGGTGAACCAGTTGCTGGACTTCCGGAAGACGGAGACACAAGGCTTCCAATTGAATTTTGTGGAATGTGACGTGTCTGAGCTCTTGCAGAAGACGTATAAGCGTTTCAAGCCTTTGGCACGTGAAAGGGGGCTGGCATTGAGTATAGAGACTCCCGAAAGCTTGTATGCTTCGGTTGATAGGGAAGGGCTTACCAAGATTATCAGCAATCTGCTGACCAATGCGATAAAGTATTCGGAGACCTATATACGCATCAGGCTATATTCGGAAGGTGAAAGACTGCTGCTTTCTGTATGCAATGACGGCCTTGTCATTCCGGTAGAGATGCGCGAGGAGATTTTCAAGCCGTTCATCCAGTATAAAACCGGTACCTTGCGCTCTGTACCCGGCACCGGTATCGGGCTTGCACTTGCCCGTTCATTGGCCGAACTCCATGAGGGTACGTTGTGCATGGAAGATTCGATGGAGAACAACTGTTTCCTGCTGTCACTTCCGCTGAAGCACGAGCAGACGGTGGCTATGGAGCATAAAGAACCGGTAACGGGCGGGGAATCCTCTGAGGAAAGTGGTGCAGGTACTGCCTTGGAACAGCACCGGTATACTCTTTTGGTGGTGGAAGACAGTCTGGAAATGCAGGCATTTGTTGTGAAACAGCTCTCTTCGGAATATCGTGTGCTGACTGCCGTGAATGGGGTGGAAGCTTTGAAGGTGTTGAAGGAACATACTGTAAATCTTGTCATTTCAGACATTATGATGCCCGAGATGAATGGATTGGAGCTGTGCGAGCATCTGAAGTCCGAGCTTGACTATAGCCATATACCGATTATCCTGCTTACGGCGAAGACGACCCTTCAAGCCAAGATAGAGGGAATGAAGCTGGGGGCTGACGTATATATAGAAAAGCCTTTCTCTGTGGAATATCTGAAAGTGTGTGTAGCCAATCTGCTGAACAACCGTGAGAAGCTACGGGCTTCTTTCGTCAATTCTCCTTTTGTGCAGACGGGCAGTATGGCAATGACAAAGGCAGATGAATCTTTCCTTAAGACATTGAAGGAAGTGGTAGTTGCCAATATGCAGAATCCGGATTTCTGTCTGGATGATATGGCAAGCCTGCTGAACATGAGCCGTTCGAGCCTGAACCGGAAGATAAAGGGCATATTGGATATGACCCCGAATGACTACATCCGCCTGGAGCGGTTGAAGAAAGCGGCGCAGCTTTTAAAGGAAGGAGAGTGCAAAATCAATGAGGTTTGCTACATGACCGGCTTCAATACTCCTTCCTATTTTACCAAGTGCTTCCAAAAACAATTTGGTATTCTGCCCAAAGACTTCGTGAAATGATAGCATGGAATGCTTGCTAAATATAACAATTCAATCAAATGCCCCTGAGGTGTCTCTCAGGGGCATTTGATTGGATTTATAATTGCATAGATTGAAGCGATATTTGCATTAATTTTAGCTTTATGCGGATATATTTGCATCCGAAAGCCAACAATTTATAATACTATGACCCCTATGCCTATGACGTAACAAATCCTAATCAATGTTCTATGATTGGCAGAAGTGACTAATCACTTTCTGCGGTGTATTTAAAAAGCGGGCGTTAGTTTCCGCATAGTTTTAAAATCTAATTCTATAAAAAATGATCAAGAAAATCTTATTCTTATTCTTTGTTGTGTTTGCAGCTACCGCTTATTCACAAGATGTGACCATAACGGGAACGGTGACGGATGCAAATAGTGAGCCTTTGGTGGGCGTGAATGTATTGGTGAAGGGTACTACCACGGGTGCCATTACCGATATTGACGGTAATTTCTCAGTGAGTGGAAAAAAAGGAAGTACACTCGTTTTCTCTTATATCGGTATGCTTACGCAGGAAGTTGTCTATAAGGGAACTGCCTTGCGCGTGGTGATGAAAGATGATTCGAAAGCACTGGAAGAAGTGGTTGTCATCGGTTATCAGACCGTGAAGAAGTCCGACTTGACTGGAGCGGTTGCCGTTGTTGATACCAAGGAAATGAAGAAAAGCGCTGCAGGAACACTGGTCAGCCAGATGCAGGGTTTGGCAACCGGTATTAACGTACGCAGTAGCGGTAGGGCGGGCGAAGATGCCTCTATTGAAATTCGCGGTGTCGGTTCTTTGAGTAATAACTCTCCGTTGTGGGTAATTGATGGTATGATTACAGATCCGGGAGTTGACTTCAACCCTGCAGATGCAGAATCCATCCAGATTCTGAAGGACGCTTCTGCTGCTGCCATCTACGGTTCGCGTGCTGCCAATGGTGTGATTATCGTTACTACCAAGAAGGGTACGAAAGGTCCCATGAAGGTGAATGTAAGCGTAAAGGAAACATTGGAATGGAGCCCGAAATTTGATTTGATGAATGCGGCAGAATATATCAAGTATAATGATATTGCCTATAATGAAGCTATCAAAGATGGCATTGCTACTGTAAACAGCACTCAGAAACACTCACAGTATGATACCAACTGGCAGGATGAAGTGTTGAAGACCGCATTGGTGCAGGACTACAACGTATCACTCTCCGGTGGCGGTGACTCCGGTAGTTATTTTGTATCAGCCGGCTACTATAACAATGACGGCGTTTCTTATGGAAATACTTTCGACCGTTATAGCTTCCGTGTCAATACACAAGGTAAAAAGGGCTGGTTCTCTTTTGGTGAAAACTTGGCTTATTCACTCACAAACACAGACCCGAACCAGACCAATACCTACAATGACTTTTTGCGTATGATGCCTACTATTCCTATCTATGATGAGAATAATCCGGGTGGATATGGCTATGGTGATGCTGCCAAATACAATACTTTTGGTGTGAACCCGATTGCCCGTGAAGATTTGGAATACCGTCATTTCCGCCAGAATCGTTTGAATGGTTCTTTATGGTTGGAATTCAAGCCATTCGAATTCCTTTCCTATAAATTCAATGGTGGTATTGACCTTTACTTTTATGAGAATTCATGGTTCCGTGGAGAAGGTAACTGGACTCAGAATCAGGAACACCGTGATCCGGAAAGCCAGAAGGCACGTGACAACACCTACAACATGTTGATTGAGCACACGTTGAACTTCAATAAGGATTTTGGTAAGCATCATGTGGATGCCGTGGTCGGTACTACTTACCAGCACCATGAGTGGGAAGGTTTGTGGGCTTCCCGTCTGAACTTTCCGATGACGGGTAACGGCGATTACTTTACAGTTTTGAATGCAGGACAGAGCAATCAGCAGAATTCAAACAGCATCAGCGAGAATGCGATGATTTCTTATTTGGGACGTGCAAACTACGTTTATGATGATAAATACTATCTGACTGCCACTTTCCGTCGTGACGGTACTTCTCGCTTGGCTAAGGAAAACCGCTGGGGCAATTTCCCCTCATTCTCCGGTGCCTGGAGAATTTCAAAGGAGGAATTCTTTGATGTGCCTTGGATTAATGACTTGAAAATTAGAGGTAACTGGGGTCGTCTTGGTAATTCTTCCATTGGTGATTGGGATTATATCGGAACTATCAACCAGAGTATTGTAACTGTATTCAGTGGTGCTATTGTTCCGGGTTCTACTCAGGTGAAACTGGTGAATGCAGGTCTTGTTTGGGAAACAAAAGAAACGGTGAATGTAGGTTTTGATGCCAGTTTCCTGAACCAACGCCTGACTGTCAGTGCGGAATATTATAATTCAAAAACCAGTGACGTATTGGCTGAGACTCCGATTGCCATTTCTACCGGTAATCAAGGAGGCTCTCCGTGGAAAAATGCTGCCAGCTTGCGCAACAAGGGCTTCGAGTTTACATTTGGTTGGAAAGACCAGATTTCAGGCTTTAAGTACAGCGCTTTACTGAATGTGACTACGATGGATAACGAAGTTCTGAGCTTGGGACGGGATGGGTCGGAAAGAAACTTTATTGATTCCGGTCAAGCCAGAACAGAGCCGGGAAGGTCGTTGGCCGAATTCTATCTGAGAAAAACAGACGGCATCTTCCGGACACAAGAGGAAATAGACAATTATGTGACGAAAGGTAACCATGTACCGGGACCTAATGAAGATAAAGTACCTGCCGGTACACCGATCATGATTGAAGGGAAACGTCCGCAATTGGGAGACGTTAAGTATCTTGATTTAAATGATGACGGTCAAATTACTGATATTGACCGTGATTATTGTGGTAGTCCATGGGCCAAGATGCAAATGTCGTTGGTATTGAATGCAGAGTGGAAGAACTTCGATTTCAGTATGATGTGGAACGGTCAATTTGGCAATAAGATATACAACGTATCCCGTTGGCAAGGACGTCTGTTTGCAGACAACTCCAACTATATCCGCTTTGAGAAGGGCGAAGAGCCTTATCAGGTGAATCCTAACTCCAATACCCCACGTATCATTTACGGTGACTTCCGCAACTCGCGTGATGCCGACCGTTTCCTGGAGAATGGTTCTTACTTCCGTATGAAGAATATCTCTATCGGTTATAATTTCAAGCAGAAGTGGCTGACCAACTTGGGCGTTGAGAAACTCCGTCTGTTTGCTACCGGTAGCAACTTGATTACTATTACCGGATATTCCGGTCTGGATCCTGACTTCAAGGGTGCGAATTCCGTTTGGAACAGTGGTACGGACAGCTTTGCTTATCCCAATACCCGTTCGGTGATGTTTGGATTGGATTTGACCTTTTAACTTATAAATCAGTTTGTAAATTATGAAAAAGATATATAATGGATTAATGCTCGCAGGTGCCTTGACATTGTGCACTGGATGCAGTTCTAGTTTATTGGATATTGATAATCCCAATGAAGTGACCAACGATACTTATTGGAATAAGCCGGAAGATGCTACAGCTGGTGTAAATGCCTGCTACAGTTTTCTTTATAAGGAAGGTACTTGGATGCGTTGGCTCTCTTTTCGCTACGATTTGACCTCGGACGAGGGATGGAGTTCTTCTCCTTGGATTGAATTGGGTGACTGGACACGTTTTCTTTACAACAATTATAATTTTTACGAAGGCAACAATATACATTGGGAACATTTCTACGTAGGTATTTTCCGTTGCAACCAAGTGTTGAGTCATGTGCCTAATATTGAAATGGACGAGACTACAAAGAACCAGGTATTGGCACAAGCTTCTTTCTTACGTGCAATGTGGTATTTTCAGGTAAATCTGTTGTGGGACAAAGGAACGATGCCTTTGGAACCTAAAGATGCCAATTATATTCCGGAAGACGCTTCCGAGCAGGAAATATGGGATCAAGTGGAGAAAGACTTGCTGTTTGCTATGGATTATCTTCCTGAATCTTGGGATGCTGCCAATTTGGGACGTGCCACCAAAGGCGCTGCCAAAGCATTGTTGGGCAAGGCCTATATGCAACAACATAAGTATGACAAGGCGAAGGAACAATTGCAATGGCTGATTGATAAAGAGGGCTCTTTGTACGATCTTATCGCCAATCGTGAAGATAATTTCACTGACTTGGATGAGAACAACAAGGAAGGTATCTTTGAAATTCAGTTCGATGACCAAAACAAGGGTGGTACGGGTAATGATGCCAGTATGGCATTCGGTTTCCAGCGTACTCAGTTCTATGCTCCGAGTGGTATAGGTTGGGGAGATGGTAAGGCACGTCGCTGGTTGGTAGATGAGTTCTTGAAAGAGAAACGTATTGACGGAAAGAATGACTTGCGTTTGTATGGTAGTATTCTGTACCGTGGATTCTCACAAGACTTCCCCGATCAACCGAAGAAATATTATGGATTTGAAAATGCCGATTGGAATGACGGTTGGGGAACTGACCCGGAAGACTGCTACATACGTAAATACAATACTGCTTACTATCGTGATGCAGAAGATTACTTTGCCCGTAACAACTATCGTATCATGCGTTATGCAGATATCTTGATGAACTACGCAGAATGTCTTGTTGAAACGGGTACTAATCCTGCCGATGCTGCTGTTTATGTGGATAAGGTAAGAGAACGTGCCGGTCTGGCCAAGTTGAAAGACAGTCAGTGGAAAGACTGCCTGAGTTCTAAAGATGCCTTTATCAAGCGCCTGCAGATGGAACGTACTTTGGAACTCTGTTTCGAAGGTTGGCGTTGGGCTGACTTGAAGCGTTGGGGATTACTTGATTCTCAGGCTGGAATTGATGAGCTGAAAGCCCGTGACAAGGACTTCAATAACTTCATCGTCGGTAAGCACAGACGTTTGCCCATTCCGAGAGATGAAGTGATGAACAGCACGGTAGGTGGTGTTGCACATCTTACTCAGAATCCTAACTATTAATAACTAAAGAAGGCTATGCCTGGAAGCCTGTTCTCATTCAGGATGCTTCCGGCATAGCCTTTTCTTTCTTAAATCTTATACCATATGCTTGTCTGTAAAAAACTACTATTACCATTCGCTTTTGCTTGCTGCGGCAGCTTGTTTGCGCAGAACATCCAGAATCCGGTACTTCCGGGAGTGGCGGATGCCGGCGTAATGAAATATAATGGCAAATATTATATTGGCGGGGTCCGTACAAACGGGGATTTCTATGTATCCGATGACCTGGTTCATTGGGGGAAACCTATCCATGTCGTATCCATGGACAATGACTGGACCAGAGGCAGCGGAGCCGGAGATGACCAGATTCATGCCAATGACATGTTCTATCTGAATGGAGATTTTCATTTGTACTGGTCAGTCAATTATTGGGGAAAGGACAAGCATGCCGTTCACATTGTACATGCGCAGAGCAAAGATGCCCTGGGCGCTTACACAGAGCCGAACAAGAAGACATGGATGGATAACCGTATCGACCCCAAAGTTTTCAGAGATGATGACGGGCAACTATACATGTATATGGTACGCTTTACCGATGGGAATACCATCTGGGGACGTAAAATGAAGAACCCGGCAGAATTTGCCGGCGAACCGGTGTGCCAGTTCGCCTCATTGCCGGACACATGGGAAACGATGGATAACAGAGTGGCGGAGGGACCGTGGGTCATGAAGTATAGAGACCGCTACTATATGATGTATAATGCCAACCACACCTCTACAGAGTGGGGCAATTATCAGTTGGGAGTTGCTGAGGCAGACTCTCCTTTAGGTTTTCAAAATGGTAATAAATATAGCTATCCGGTTGTAGGCTGCAATCAGACACAACTGGAGGAGAAGCAAGTGGATTTATTGCGGTATGGCCGCACGTATGAGCCGTTGTTTGCTTATACGGAGAGCAAACCGGGAAGCGATTGGACAAAAGCGACCTACGATGACTCCGGCTGGGCGAAGGGGGAGACCGGCTTTTCGTCCCGTGAAGTGAAAGGTTCCACCACCCGGCATCTGGGTACCTTGTGGAATACGCCCTCCTTATGGTTGCGAAAGACTTTCTCTGCCGGTAGCGAAACCGGTAATCTGGCATTGCGTGTCGCTCACGACGGAGATACCCGGATTTATCTGAACGGAACACTTGTCTACGAGAAGCAGGGGCGTGATTATTGTATCGTGAACCTGGACAAGAAGCTGCGTGCTGCTTTGAAGGAAGGCACGAATCTGCTTGCCGTAGAAACAAACAAGGGACGTTCGCAATTCTTCGACGTTTCTCTGTTCGATATGAAAGACGGCATTGCCGACGATATTCTGATGACTCCCGGTCAGCCCAATATTTTGAGAGGCCCCAACGGATTTGAATGGTGGCTGATTTATATGGCAAACAAGAACGATGAGCATCGGGGGCAATATATCAACCGTGTCCAGTTCTTCGACAAGACGTTGTTTGTGGATGGTATCACCGGCCCCCGCACGGCAGGTTATCATCCCGAACCTTCGATGCCTACCTTTGCAGGCAAAGGCGAGACAGCTTCGTTCGGTGTGTTGCAACAAGTACAGCCGTCCGTGGATTACTTGTTCGAGACGGGAGTCAAGACTGAGGGTGGAGCCGGCGTCATTGCCTGGTGGAAGGATGCAGATAACTGTGCCTATGTAGGTTTGGATGCCGAGAACCGGAGCTGGTACCTGCGTACACTTGTCGGCGGCAAAGAAAATAAGGAATCCTATGCCCTGCCTGAAGATTTCCATTGGGGTGTGTACCATCATCTGCGCATTGAGCGTAATGGTGGCTGTCTGAAGATTTGGCTGGATGAGATTCCCGCACCGGGGAGACATGTCTTTGCAGAGGCTGTTCCGGCAGAAGAAGCGGGTGTTCCCGGAGTATTTGATGAGACAAAGTCTGCCTTGTTCGAAGGGGCTACCTATACCATCGGCTTCGATGATGTGCATTTCCAGCTTTCGGGGAATGAGGAGTTGTTGAAGGGCGATTTCTTGAACGATTATGAATTGAGCTTCCAGTTGTCCGGCTTGTCCGGACAAGACAAGGCAGGAAGCTATCCGGTTTATGTGGATAAGGATAACTATGTGAAGGCTCAGTTCGATGGCATCACCCGTATGCTTGAGGTGACAGCCGTGAAGAAAGGGAAAACTGCCTGGAAGAAGGAATTCCCGTTGGGATGCCTGCAAACGCTCTATCCGGATGTGAAGTATACCGACTTCATTGAGAAAGGTTATCGTTTTGCCGCACCTGCATGGTTGGATACACTTTACCTGAACCGTCACGAAGCAGGCAATAAATCCGAATTTGTGGATGACATGTTCGGCAAGTTCGACATAGAATACCTGAATGGCGGCGAATGGCATCCGATAGAAAACAAAGATAGGGGGATAGCAGAACATCCTGCATATAATTATTGTACCTTTACTCCGGTAAAGGCAGAAGGCATCCGCTTCATCAACAAGGAGGCGGAGGATTTGGAACGCCATATCTATAAGATAGGTGTACATGAATTGTGGAAGGAATCCTATAATTTTCGTGCCGTGCGTCGTGCAGACAAGCTGTATCTGTTTGTCGACGGCAGGGAGCTGGGAGCTTTGGATATACGCTACCCTGCATCCTGCATCGGATTCTGTTCGGAGGGCGGCTCTCCGGTTTATAGTGGTACGTTGTATTATCATGTAGGGCAGAGGCGCGATTAGACGCAATCGTGGGATGTGCCGTTCCGTATATATGTAATGAAAGATGTATATAGAAGCCGGTGTTTGTATTTCCTTGTGAATCAGTGTGATGGATTGGGGTGATTCAGTATACGACTGAATGTATTTCAGTATACGATTGAATAGGATTCAGTATACGACTGAATAGGGTTCAATATACGGGTGTAACGGAACATCTTCTTGAAAGTAAATATTTATCATCATAACAATTGTTTAAGAAAGAATCATGAAAAAGAATTTTATATGTATGTATCTGTTTCTGTTGGCCACGCTGGCTTCCTGCCAGTCCTGCTCTTCAGACTATAAGGATGTGGACGATATTGTTGTCGAAGGAGTTGAAACGCCGGTGCTTTTGGGCGACCCGTTCATCATGTTGCACGATGGCACTTACTATGCCTATGGCACCCATGCGGATGAAGGCATCGAAGTCTATACCTCCGATGATTTGAAGACTTGGAAGTATAAGGGCATGGCGCTCCAGAAGAAGGATGTCTGGGCCGACCGCTGGTTCTGGGCACCGGAGGTCTACGAAGTGAACGGGAAGTTCTATATGTATTACTCGGCAGACGAGCATATCTGTGTGGCAACAGCAGACTCACCTGCAGGACCATTTACCCAAAGTAAGAAGGAACCGATGATTGCCGATGAGAAATGCATTGACAACTCTCTGTTTATTGATGATGACGGCACGCCTTATCTCTTCTTCGACCGTTTCAACGACGGGCTCAACATCTGGGTGGCCGAATTGGAGAAAGACCTCATGACTATCAAGAAGGAGACCATGCACCCTTGCATCCACGTCTCTCAGGCATGGGAGGAGGTATGGCCCCGTGTGAATGAAGGCCCGTTTGTCATCAAGCGTAATGGGCTCTACTATATGACCTATTCTGCCAATAGCTATGAAAGTCCTTTCTACGGCATAGGTTGCGCCACAGCTACCGATTTGATGGGTACTTGGACCAAATACGAGGAGAATCCTTTGCTGCAGAAACCCGGAGAACTGGTTGGGGTGGGGCACAGTGCCACCTTCACAGACAAGGCAGGCAAGCTTCGTATAGTTTTCCATGCCCATAAGGACAAGAGTAGTATCCACCCACGTGCCATGTACATCAGTGACGTTTCTTTCGAGAAAGTGGACGGTGTGGACCGTATGAGAATCAGCAAGGACTATATGACGCCCAAAATAGTAAAATAAGAGATGGATATGAAGAAGAATTATATATTGCTACTGTTGCTTTGTCTTTGCTTTGCAGGCTGCAAGGAGAAGACGGTTGTAGAATCAGACTATCTGCCGATTGCCGACCCTTACGTAATGCTTTACGAAGGTAAGTATTATGCTTACGGCACTGGAGGTACGGTAGAAGGAGAAGGCTTTGCCTGCTTCTCTTCCGATGACTTGAAAAACTGGACGCGTGAAGGCCAGGCGTTGTCGGCCGCAGATTCCTACGGTACGTGGGGATTCTGGGCGCCGGAGGTCTACTACATCGAATCGAAAAAGAAGTTTTATCTGTTCTACTCCACCGAGGAGCATATCTGCGTGGCAACGGCAGATGTTCCCCAAGGCCCGTTCCGTCAGGAAGTGAAGCAGCCGATATGGGATGAGAAGAGTATCGATACCTCTCTATTCATTGATGATGACGGTATGCCTTACCTTTATTTCGTGCGTTTTACAGATGGCAACGTTATTTGGGTGGCAGAGATGAACGATGATTTGACCGGCATTAAGCAGGAAACGCTGACGGAGTGCATTAAGGTGGGAGAGCCTTGGGAGCTTTCGCAGGACAAGCCCGCCAGGGTTGCCGAAGGTCCTTCCGTCTTGAAGAAAGAGGATGTATATTACTTGGTTTATTCGGCCAATCACTTTGAAAGCAAGAACTACGGTGTGGGCTACGCCACTTCGGACAGCCCGATGGGACCGTGGAAGAAATACGAGGGAAACCCTATTCTGCAACGTGCCGACGGCTTGACGGGCACCGGACACGGAGCGCCCTTCCGCTGCAAGGACGGCAGTTGGAAGTATATTTTCCATGCACACTGGGATTCTGTGAAGGTACAGCCGCGCACTTCGTATATCAAGGATTTTGCCATTTCCGACCAGGGAACGGTTTCTATCGGTGGCTCTCTTATCCGTCCGCAGGTATTGGGCAGTACATCACCCGAAAAGTAAAATGAAAGAATGAAAAGAATACATTGTATGAAGAAGTTTCTTGTATTATCAGTGTTATGCAGTCTGATAGCCTGTTCCTCGTCATCGGCTACAAAAGAGGATAAACCGGAAGAACAACAGCCGAAGAATGTCTATCGCAATCCGGTGATAGATTATAGTTTGCCAGACCCTTCTGTCATTGAGGGAGATGATGGATACTACTATTTGTATGCCACCGAGGACATACGCAATCTGCCGATTTACCGTTCCAGGAACCTGGTGGATTGGGAGTATGTAGGTACTGCCTTTACCGACCGTACGCGGCCTGATTTTGAGCCGAACGGCGGTTTGTGGGCGCCGGACATCAACAAGATAGGTGATAAATACGTGCTCTATTATTCTATGTCTGTTTGGGGAGGCGAGTTAACTTGCGGCATCGGTTGTGCTACTGCCGATAAGCCTGAGGGACCTTTTACGGACCACGGAAAGATGTTCCGCAGCAATGAAATCAATGTACAGAACTCCATCGACCCTTTCTATATAGAAGATGGAGGGAAGAAATATCTTTTCTGGGGCAGTTTTCGAGGAATCTATGCGATTGAACTGTCTGATGACGGACTCTCTCTGAAGGACGGCGCCACACCGCAGCAAGTGGCAGGAACCGCTTACGAAGGTACCTATATTCACAAGAAGGACGGGCATTACTACTTCTTTGCTTCCATAGGAAGTTGTTGTGAGGGATTGAAGAGTACTTACACTACTGTTGTAGGCCGTTCAGATAATCTTTTCGGCCCCTATGTCAACAAGAATGGCGGTAGCATGATGGATAACAAGCACGAAGTGCTGATTCAGAAAAGTAATTCCTTTGTGGGTACCGGTCATAATTCGGAGATTGTGACGGACAATGCCGGCAATGACTGGTTCTTCTATCATGCGGTGAGCACAAAGAAGCCTGAAGGCCGTGTATTGATGTTGGATAAGATTAGCTGGGAAGACGGATGGCCGACGGTAGAAGGCTCCGTTGCATCCACGGAAGCGGAGAAACCGAAATTTTGACAAGTATGAAGAAATCTATTTTAATCTCCTTGTTGGCCCTATTGATGATGGGCTGTCAAGTATCGGGTGGCAGTTCCTTGAAAGTGGAGGAAACCACTGTTGAAATGCGGAAGAATCCCGAAGGAGTGGCTGTATCGGCTCCCCGTTTCTCATGGCAACTGGTAACCGACAAGCAGGATGTGATGCAGACTGCTTATCAGATTGAAGTGGCGGACTCGGACAAGGGCTTGCAGGCCGGCTCCGGGCTGGTATGGAACAGCGGTCGTGTGGAGTCTGGCCAATCGGTGCTGGTGAAGTACGCAGGGGCGCCTTTGGAGTCGGGACAGAAATATTGGTGGCGTGTCACTGTATGGACAAATACCGGTGACAAGGCGCAAAGTAGTATCCAATATTGGTCAATGGCTTTGCTGGACAGTTCGGACTGGAAAGCCGGCTGGATTGGACTGAACGACAGTACAAACTTGAAACTGGACGGTGAGCGGACCATCCTTCCGGCACGTTATCTGCGGAAGGAGTTTGATTTGCCGTCACAGCCGAAGCGTGCAGTCCTTTATGTTTCGGGAGTAGGCTCTTCCGTATGCTATATGAATGGCGAGAGGATTGGAAACGATGTATTCGGTCCTTTGCCTACCTGGTACGATGCTTCTGTATCTTATCTGACCTATGATGTCACCCCCTTGTTGAAGTCCGGTACCAATGCGATAGGCGTGGCTCTGGGCAACGGCTGCTATCTTTCCATGCGCGCCAATGGGATGGTAGGTTTTGGTTTGCCCCGTCTCATGGCGCAGTTGAATATAGAGTACGACAATGGTGAGACGGTGTCGGTAGTCAGCGATGATTCCTGGAAAGCGACGAACCACGGTCCTATAACTGCGAACAACGAATTTGACGGTGAACATTACGATGCCCGCTTGGAATTGGGTAAATGGACGGAAAGCGGCTATGATGATTCCGGATGGCAGTTGGCCGAACGGATGGAGGCTCCCAAAGGAAAACTTGTGGCACAGCTCTCTCCGAGTCTGAAGGTGATGGAGGAGATAAAGCCAATATCCGTTAAATCGGTAGGTGATGGAAGATATATCGTGGATATGGGGCAGAATATGGTAGGAATACAGCAGGTGAAACTGCGTGGCAAGAAGGACAAGCCCATTACTATGCGTTTTGCCGAAGTGCTGAAGGACAATGGTACGGAACTGTATCTTGACAACCTGCGCAGTGCCCTTGTCACGGATATTTATACTCCTGCCGCTGACGGTGAGTTTGTTTGGGAACCGTTGTTTGTTTACCATGGTTTCCGTTTTATGGAAATATCCGGTTTGGACTATGAACCGGCAGCGGATGATTTCACCGGTAAGGTGGTGTATGATGAAATGGCAACGAACGGTACGTTCGAGACTTCCGAGGAGTTGATTAACAGACTTCACAAGAATGCCTATTGGGGAATCCGTGGAAACTATCGCGGTATGCCTACCGACTGCCCCCAGCGTGATGAACGTCTTGGATGGCTGGGCGACCGCACTACCGGTGCCTATGGTGAAAGTTTCATTTTCGGCAATGCCTTGATGTATAAGAAGTGGCTGGTGGATATAGAAGAGTCCATGAATGAAAATGGAAGTATCTCTGTGGTATCTCCCCGTTACTGGACCATCTTCCATGATGACGTGACTTGGCCGGCTGCCTATTTTTACGTAGCCGACATGCTTTACCGCCAGTTTGGCGATGATAGCTCCATCAAAGAGCGCTATCCGTCCATGAAGCGCTGGGTAAACCACATGACGGAGACCAAAATGAAGGACTATATTCTGGTGAAGGATGAATACGGGGATTGGTGCATGCCTCCCGAGTCGCCGGAGCTGATTCATTCGGAGGACCCTGCCCGGAAGACGAACGGCGAAGTGCTGAGTACAACGGTGTTTTACAGCATTCTGCAACTGATGGAGAAGTTCGCGCAAATGAACGGACTTCCGGCAGATGCCGAAGAGTATGCCGCACTTGCTATTAAAATCAAGGACGCTTATAACAAGAAATTCTTCAATCCCGGGACTGCACAGTATGACAACAATACGGTGACGGCGAACCTGCTTTCCCTCAGACTGGGTCTGGTTCCCGACGGATATGAAGATAAAGTATTTGCCAATGTCGTGGAGAAGACGGAAAAAGACTGTAAGGGACATGTCAGTGCCGGTGTGCTTGGCATCCAGCATCTGATGCGCGGACTTACCGAGTACGGTGGACTGGAACTTGCCTATAAGATAGTGACCAATGACACTTATCCCTCATGGGGCTACATGATTAAGAAGGGTGCAACCACCATTTGGGAATTATGGAATGGTGACACGGCAAATCCGGCGATGAATTCAAGAAACCATGTGATGCTTTTGGGAGATCTGCTGATATGGTTCTATGAGGATCTTGCCGGCATAAAGAATACTCCCGCTTCCGTCGGGTTCAAGCAAATTCTGATGGAACCGGTATTCCCGGAAAAACTGAATTATGTGAATGCTTCGCATGTATCGCCTTATGGCAGAATAGGAAGTTCCTGGAAACGTGATGGCAATAAGCTGGAGTGGAACGTTGAGATTCCTGCCAATACAACCGCTACGGTCAAGCTGCCGCTTGACTTCCATGTACAGGTAGATGCCGGTCAGGCGGGGATTCATTCCGTGGAGGAGGCTGACGGTAAGCTGGTAGTCGAATTGGGTTCCGGCAAGTATGTATTCATGTCTGAATGATATTTTTCTAACAACAATAAAACAGATGTAACTATGAGACTAAAAAGATTGTTTTTGGGGGTAATGCTTTTGGTGGGCATTACGGGTGCCGGAGCGACAAATGCTGCTCCGGAAGACATCTCTGCTTCTATTTCCTTGAAAGTGCCGGGGAATGATGCCAAGCAATATCCGCTGGCCTTGCAGAAGATGCAGGATGGTATGTACAGCTGCCGGGCTTCGGAAAAGTTACCGTTGGACATCATCCGCCAGGTGGTGGACAAGGATGGCAAACAGCGCATTACCGTCACACTCAAGGCGCTGGAAAATGTGTATTTCAACTACGGGGAACAGATAAAGACCGGTTACAAGCATTCGGACTGCCAGTTCTACATGCCGGGCTTCTGGTATCGCCGCAACCTGCGTTCGCCGAAGGAGGCTCCTTCTTTCCACACATCGGACAGTTGGCTGGTGCGTGAGGACCGTTTGAGCACTCCGCTGACGGCAGCTTTCAATCCGGCAAGCGGTACGTCCATGTCGGTTATCCGTATTGACAAGTTCGACAAGGAAGCTTTGACCACTCATAAGGAAGGAGAGGTAATCTTGTCCGGTGAGACTTCCATCGGATATACCGGTTTCTGCAATGTGGATGGTATGACTGTCTTGGCATACGGTTTCCCCTATAAGGAAGCACCGAAGACATATATCCGCAAATTGACGCTGGCTCCTGCCGTTGAGGCTTTCCAGCTGCTGCGTAAGGGCGACAGCATCTCCGTGACTTGGGAGGTGTCCGAAAGGAATGCTGCCGATTTCTCGGAATGCGTACAGCACACCTGGGAGTATTGTTATGACACTAACCGCCCGAAACCGGTTGACACACCTTACACGGTGGACCGCATGAAGGAGGTGATGAGCAACTTCTTTGTGGAAAGCTATGTCAGCAATACCCCCACTCATTATTATTCCGGTGTAGAGTTGGAGACTGCTACTTGTGCCAATACCGATGTTGCCGAAGTGGGCTTTGTGGGACGTACATTGCTGAACGCTTTCAATGCTTTGGAGTATGGCAAACAGCAGAATCGCCAAGACCTGGTGGATAATGCCAACCATATCTTTGACACTTATCTCCAGAATGGTTTTTCGCCTGCCGGTTTCTTCAACGAAGTGGTACACTACAACCGCGGCTTCAAGGAAACCAGACATAGCATCCGCCGTCAGTCCGAGGGAGTGTATGCCATCTTGAACTATCTGAACTACGAGAAACAGCAGAAGCGTAAACACCCCGAATGGGAGAAACGCATCAAGGGCATGCTGGACAGCTTCCTCAAGTTGCAGAACGAGGACGGCAGCTTCCCGCGCAAGTTCAAGGATGATTTCTCTGTCGTGGATGCCAGCGGTGGTAGCACGCCTTCGGCAACATTGCCTTTGGTGATGGCGTCCAAGTATTTCAAAGACAAGCGTTATCTGGCAAGCGCCAAGCGTACGGTAGACTATCTGGAGAAGGAACTGATATCCAAAGCCGATTATTTCTCTTCTACGCTGGATGCCAACTGCGAGGACAAGGAAGCCTCCTTGTATGCTGCTACGGCTGCTTATTACCTGGCTTTGGTTACCAAAGGAGAAGAGCGTGCACACTATGCCGGTCTGGCAAAGAAAGCCGCTTATTTTGCCTTGTCATGGTATTATACTTGGGATGTTCCTTTTGCCGAAGGTCAGATGCTGGGAGATATCGGCTTGAAAACCCGTGGTTGGGGAAATGTGTCGGTAGAGAATAACCATATCGATGTATTTATCTTCGAATTTGCCGATGTGCTGCATTGGCTCTCCAAAGAGTACAACGAGCCGCGCTTCTCTGACTTTGCCGAGGTGATATCCACTTCCATGCGCCAGTTACTGCCGTATGAAGGACACATGTGTGGCATTGCCAAAGTAGGCTATTACCCGGAAGTGGTGCAGCATACCAATTGGGATTACGGACGTAACGGAAAGGGATATTACAACAATATCTTCGCTCCGGGCTGGACGGTTGCTTCTTTGTGGGAGTTGTTCACTCCGGGACGTGCGGAGCAGTTCTTGTTGAAAAAATGATAGTCTAAACAGTAACCAATATTGTATTTATGAATAAGATGATGACTTTGTTGGCAAGCGTGATGCTATTGGCATCGGCTTGCACGGGCAAGCAGGCGAGCGAAAAGACTGCTTCTGGACTGGAACCTGCGAACTTCCGTACGGAAGTGGATGGCAAGCAGACAGACTTGTTTGTTTTGAAGAATAAGAATGGTATGGAAGTTTGTATTACGAATTTCGGCGGACGTATTGTATCAGTGATGGTGCCAGACAAGGATGGCGTTATGCGTGATGTGGTGCTGGGCTTCGATTCCATTCAGGACTACATCAAGTTCCCTTCGGATTTCGGCGCTACCATCGGACGTTATGCCAACCGTATCAACCAGGGTAAGATTACAGTGGATGGGGTAGAGTATCAGCTGCCGCGCAACAATTACGGTCATTGCCTGCATGGAGGTCCCAAGGGATACCAATATCAAGTGTTCGATGCCCGCCAGTTGAGTAATCAGGTTTTGGAACTGACTTATCTGTCGAAAGACGGAGAGGAGGGCTTCCCGGGTAACCTGACCTGCAAGGTCACTTTCTCGCTGACAGATGACGATGCCATCGACATTCGTTACAGTGCCGAAACAGACCGTACCACTGTTGTCAATATGACGAACCATTCTTACTTTAACCTGGACGGTGACCCCTCCAAGTCCAATTTGGATTATCTGCTCACTATCGATGCAGATGCTTATACCCCCGTGGACAGTACCTTCATGACTACCGGTGAGATTGTTTCCGTAGAAGGTACGGATATGGATTTCCGCACTCCTACTGCTGTTGGCGCCCGTATCGACAATGACTTTGAGCAGTTGAAGAACGGCAAGGGCTATGACCATAACTGGGTACTCAATACGAAGGGTGACATCACCCGTCCGTGTGCCACCCTCGAATCTCCCGTGACGGGCATTGTCCTTGATGTCTATACCAACGAGCCGGGCATTCAGATTTATGCCGGTAACTTCCTGGATGGCACACTGACCGGAAAGAAAGGTATCGTGTACGGTCGCCGCGCTTCCGTCTGCTTAGAGACGCAGAAGTATCCCGATACGCCCAATAAGCCAGAATGGCCTTCGGCACTGCTGAAGCCGGGAGAGAAGTATGACAGCCATTGCATTTTCCAGTTCTCGGTGAAGAAATAAATAAAGGCAGGCGTAGCCTGCCTTTATTTATAATAATCTCTTTTGTTAACTTTAAAAATTAATGCGTATGAAAAAGTATTTATTGTATGCTTGGATTGTATCAGCATTTTGTTCATGCAGTGAGAATAGCATGGAACCCCTTCCTATAGAAGTGGATGCTGATTGTGTAGACATTGTAAATGATGAAAGCTTTGTGTCGGTTAGTCAAGCCACAGAGGTGGCCGGCTTGTTTTTAGCTGCTAATGGTAAAGATGCGGTGACAACAAGAAATGGCTCTATTGAGCCAGATGTCTTTTCTGGTAAAACAGTAAAAGATATTAAGACGGTTTACGGTGAAGACAATACGCCTTCTATGTATATAATAAATTATGAAGGCGGTGGTTTTGTTATAGTAGGTGCTACCAAGAATTACTATCCGATTCTGGCATATTCAGATACAAACTCTATCAATATAGAAAAAGCTAAGCAGAGTGGCTTTTCTATTTGGATGGATGAAACAAATTGGGCTATTAAGGAAAGCGATATGCAAAATGCCGAGACTTTGGCAAATATGCGCTCTATGTGGGAGGCTTACGAAATACTGCCTGCCACAACACGTGATGCTACTTCTGATCATTATAGTGATGGGACAATGTTTCGTGAAAGGTTAGGCGAATTGTATACTTTGTGTCCGGGATATTCGTTTGGTCCTTTAAGTTCTGCAAGATCTTTTCTCTCACAATCAGATTATGAAAGTCTTGTAGAAAAGGCTAATTTTTATGGTTCTCCTCTTGAGTTTACAATAGTAGGATATAATAGTAATAACAGAAAAGTTGGGCCTTTGATGAATACAAAATGGGGGCAGGAGGGAGGATATAGTGCATTATGTCCGAATGAATATCCTGCTGGCTGTGTTGCCATTGCTATGGCTCAGATTGAGAAGTATCATGAATGGCCTCAATCCTTTGACTGGAGCGGTATGGCTAATGATAGACCGACTTCTGCATCTCAATCCCTAATAGCGATGATTGGTAAAGCCGTGAATATGGAATATGGTAAAGACGAATCTGGAGCTTCCTTAGGTGATGCCAAAAGAGGTTTTGAGGCAATGGGGTATGCAGTATCTAAAAAGGATCATGACATGTGGGATGTAGAAAGTGAAATCTATTTTAGAGGACGTCCTGTATATATGACAGGTGACAGGAAAAATTTTATCGGAATAACTTGGAAAGGGCATGCATGGGTTTGTGATGGTGCGGAAGAATCTGGAAGTTCCTATAGCTATTTTGTGGAGTATCTTGTAAACCGTTCTACAAATCCAAGTTATTCAAGTTGTGGATTCCCTAATTATATGAATCCCACTACTACTTCTTTTGGTTCTGGTCGCATATATTTTCATATGAACTGGGGGTGGTATGGCACTGGTAATGGCTGGTTTAGTGGAAATAATGTGAATCCTACAGATGATAGGAACTATCAATACGACAGAGAAAATCTGTATGTTTCACCCTTAAAATGACGCATTATGAGAAGAGTATATATCTATTCATTGTTATTGTTTGCAATATGCTTTGCCGGTTGTGAACATAAATTGGACTCTTACCCGCCTCATCTCTATAGATACTATTTAGCATTCATAGATAAATCGGGTAATGATTTGCTTGCAGATGTACCATTTGAAATAAACAGCGAGAGGGATTCTGTTTTATTACGCGGAACTTATACTTTTGAGTTTATCAAATCAACGGAAGATGATTATTTTGATACCAAATCATTAATATTAGGAAAGGTAAGTGGCTATCAATCGCTACGCATTGATGTCTGCATGGAAGACTGGTATGGGCATAAGAAGCCGGAAGTCCTTACTCATAAACTTGCCTGTAAGCATATATTCGGTGATGAGAAAGTACATACGATTGTTTCTTATTGGAAGTTTGATACTGATTATCGGGAGGCAGAACTTATCCGTCTTACAATAGATGATGTGGAGAGTCCGATTTTTGAAGGTTTTGACAAATTTTATCCTCAAGTTCTTGTTAGCTTAGATAAATAGAGAGTATCTTATGTTTTTTATATGGACGATATAATGGTTGGTATACAGCTTATGATGTTAGTCCTACAGAAGATAGATTTATCAATATGATAGAGTAAGTTTGTATGTTTCACTTCAGAAAATGTATTACGAGAAATTTTAGATTTTTGTTATTGGCTGCTTTATTCCCTTTGATTTTCATGGGTTGCAAAAGTGAGGAAGACTCTTATCCTCCTATTCATTATGGATACAATTTAGCATTTGTCGATGAAAATGGCAATGATTTGATTGAGGGAATGCAAACCGGTCTTGGAAGAAATGGTAAGCCTGCTTTGAGAGAGAAAGATTACTCCTATAAATTGGTAGAACCCGATTCTAAAGATGACTTTACCGGACCGGACTGTATCTATGTGGAAAGCAGGGACGGACTTTTTACTTTGGCAATCTTTGATGCACTATGGGATGGATATAAATATGACAAGAAGCCTGAAGTATTGAGGCGTACGTTTGTTTGTCCCTATATCTTTGGTGACGGAGAGGAACATTCCATTATTTCCCATTGGAAGTACAATGATGGTTATGGCAGTGTTGAACTTATTAGAGTAACTATAGATGGTGTGGATGCCCGCATCGAATTAGGAGCAGACAAATATCACCCGTTAGTTGTCGCTGTGTTGGCAAAGTAACTTGTTTTTCTTAAATACTCTGTCTTGGTAAAATCAGCACTTTATCAAGACAGAGTTTTTATTCTTTGGAATTACCGCATCGCCAGCGCCTTATTCTCCGCCTCCTCCATAATCTCCCGTTCTCCCGGCCCTTTGTCATTGATGCCGCAAAGGTGGAGGATGCCGTGGATGATGACCCGGTACAGTTCACGTTCGTAGTTGTTATCGGCGAACTGTTCCGCATTGGTGCGTACGGTATCGAGGCTGATGAAGAGGTCACCGCTAAGGCGGTTGCCTTCACAGTAGTCGAAAGTGATGATATCTGTGTAATAATCGTGTTGCAGATATTGGCGGTTCACTTCGAGTATCTTCTCGTCCGAGCAGAAGATGTAGGCGATTTCACCGACTCTTTTTCCGTAAGTGGCGGCTACGGATTTTATCCATTCCGTGGTTTTACGCTTCTTGATGGATGGCATTTCCACGCCGTCTGTCTGATAACTAATCATTTTATTTACAATTTTACGATTTACGATTGAAATTACATTCCTGTGATTAAGACAGTTTCTTTAGAAGAAGAACATATAACTGATAATAATCGCTGCAATGATGCCGGAAAAATCGGCAATCAGCCCACACGTCACGGCATTCCTCGTTTTGGTGATACCTACGCTGCCGAAATACACAGCAAGAATATAGAATGTGGTGTCCGAAGCGCCACGTGCCACGCAACTCATGCGTCCTACAAATGAATCGGCGCCATACTGTTTCATGGTGTCAATCATCAGTCCGTTGGCACCGCTGCCGCTCAGTGACTTCATCAAGGCAGTGGGCAGGGCACCTACAAAACTGGTGTCTACACCGAATAGTCCTACCACATAACCGATACCGTTCACCAGTATATCCATGGCACCGGAAGTGCGGAAAACGGCGATTCCAACGAGAAAAGCAACCAGATAGGGGATGATGCGTACGGCGGTGGTGAAGCCTTCTTTGGCCCCTTCGATGAAGGCATCGTATACATTTATCTTTTTCCATAGCCCCCAGAGGATGAACAGCAGGATGATGGAGAACAGCAGTATGTTGGCAATCAAAGTGGAATATACGCCCATTTCATCGCGGCTAATCTGTGTGAACAGGTAGACAAGCGCGGCAAAGAAAAGGCTGATGCAGCCAATCAGGATAAGTATGGGCTTGTTCAGCAGGTTGATGCGCTGTGCAATGCTGACGGCGATGACACCGACAACGGTCGAGATGGCGGTCGTTATCAGTGTGGGGATAAAGATGTCCGTGGGTTGGGCGGCACCCATCTGCGAGCGATACATCATGATGCTGACGGGGATAAGTATCAGTCCCGAGGTGTTGAGGACAAGGAACATTACCATCGGATTGGTGGCAGTATCCTTTTTCGGGTTTAGTTCCTGAAGTTCCTTCATGGCTTTCAGCCCCATTGGGGTAGCGGCATTGTCCAGCCCCAGCATGTTGGCAGAGAGATTCATGAATATGGAACCCATGGCAGGATGTCCTTTCGGTATTTCGGGAAAGAGACGGCAGAATACCGGACTCAGCCAACGGGAGAGGGCATTGATCATGCCGCTGTTTTCGCCTATTTTCATCACGCCGAGCCAGAGGGCGAGTATTCCTGTCAGTCCCAGGGATATTTCAAAAGCTGTTTTGGAAGAGGAGAAGGTGGAGTTGACGAGTTCTGTGAATATCTCCACATCACCCATAAAAATGAGTTTGCAGAGGGCCACGATGAATGCGATGACGAAGAATGCTACCCAGATGTAATTTAAAACCATGTATCGTTACTTTGTTTCTAGTGGATTAATATTTGTTTTCGTTGGCAAGATTCCAGGCGTTGAGGAAAGCTGCTTTGGTTATTTCTATCATTTTTTCCCAGTTCAGCCGGTCGGTGTGGTCCGAAGGCTGGTGATAATCGGGATGTCCGTCTGTGTGGTACCAGATGATGGGGATGTTGCACAGGGCAAAAGAAGCATTGTCACTTCCTCCCGTGGGGCGGTCCCAGGCGCGGTAGTCCGGTTGCAGGCGCAAGCTGTAGCGTGCAATGTCCTGCTTCAGCCAGTCGCCGAATACGGGGTGGGCGGCGGTGTAGAAGTAGACAACGTGTTGAGGCTGCTCGGGCTTATTGTTACGGCCTATCATGTCGAAATTGAGATAACCTTTCACCTGGCTGATGAAAGGACAGTTTTGTACAAAGTATTTTGAGCCGAGCAATCCCTTTTCTTCCCCATCCCAAAAGGCAAAGATGACCGTGCGCAGAGGCTTCTGTCCGGTGGCAAGAAATGCACGAGCTATCTGCAGGACGGCAGAGACACCGGAGGCATTGTCGTCTGCACCGTTGTATATCCGGTCGTTTGCCAGCGTCTCGTCCACACCCAGATGGTCGAAGTGGGCACCTACGATGACATATTCATCCGGTCGTTCTCCCGGGATGGTTCCCAATACATTACTCATCTGCAGGATGCGGTGGACGCCTTGTTTAAGGATGGCGATGGAGTCGGGATGCACTTGCCACCGTCCCCGTTGTTGGCGTTCCTTGTTGTAAGCCTCGAAGGATTGGTAATAACTGTCCTTTTCCAGCGGGGCAATGCCGGCTTCTTTCAGGCAGGATGCCAGATAGCGGGCAGCCAGTCGTGAACCGTGCATGCCTGCTTCGCGTCCTTGCAGCTCATCGTCGGCCAGAAAGCCGACAATAGCCTTGGCCGAAGTGCGGCTGATGCTTTGCAACCCCTTTTCTTGTGGAGATTGTGCATGTAAGGATAGTGCGAAAGAAAGGCAGCAGATTGCTCCCAAAACAGCTTTATACATGTCGTACGGTTTTAAGGATTGGACATACCGGTTGCAAAATTAAAGATAACTTTCCATAGTTTCTATATAAATGTTGTATTTTTGTCCATTGGTGGATGAATTCAAATCCGTGTAAATCAAATGAGAGAAGGATGAAAAAGAAGAATGAAGCAGTGGAAACCGTCTTGTGCGAACGTGTGCTTTCGGCAGAAGAAGTGGCGTGCATCTCGGTACAGATTCAGCAGGAATTGGAGGCGTATATCGACCCGGTGAAAAGGGAGTATCTTCCCCGTTTCTTCAAGACCGGAAAGGGGCAGTATGGCGAGGGGGATAAGTTTCTGGGAGTGGTGGTACCCAACACCCGGCAGGTGGCAAAGCAGCACAAGCACGAACCTTTTGGGGTAATGGCAACCTTGCTTCAGAGTGAATGGCACGAGTGTCGCCTTTGTGCCTTGCTGATGTTGGTGGAGCGATTCAAAAAGAGCGATGAAAAGGGGAAAAAGGAGATTTATGACTTTTACCTTTCGCAAACGGGCCGTATCAATAATTGGGATTTGGTCGATTTGTCTGCCCCCGGCATTGTGGGCGAATATTTGAAAGACAAACTTCGTAAAGACCTCTACCGGCTGGCGGATAGTCCGCTGCTTTGGGACCAGCGCATTGCTGTGGTATCTACCTATACTCTTATCAAAAATGGTGATTTCATCGATATATTAGCCCTTTCGGAACGGCTGCTCCATCATAAGCATGACTTGATGCAAAAGGCGGTAGGATGGATGCTCCGGGAGATGGGTAAGCGGGACAAGGACTTGCTGGTACAATTCTTGGAGAAGTATTGCAGGACGATGCCGCGAACGATGTTGCGCTATGCCATAGAGAAGTTTCCGGAGGAGGAGCGCAAGGAGTTTATGAAGCGCTGATGGGGAATGAAAATCGTGAAACTGTATTTTGCTCTTCTTGCCAACAAGTTGACAAGTTTTTGCCACCTTATTGGCAAGACCTTGCCACCGCGTTGGCAAACTTTTGCCATAGGCATGGCAAAGTTTTGCCAAAGGTGAGGCAAAGAGTTGGCAAAATTAGTCTCTGATGGTCAGTGTGTTACCAAAGGTAGCCTTCTGCGTAACTATCAAATTCTGTAGCCATGCCGGCATCCAGATGTCTGAAGACGTTCAGTACGGATTCCTGCTCTTCGGGGAGCAGCAGGCGTTCGCCTTTGCGGGCGCGGTAGTAGGTGCGTTGGCCGAAGCCGGCTATCAGGTTGGCGATGGCGATTCCCCGCTTGTTGTAGGGTAGGCTGTTCAGCATGTTCATGAAGCCTTTGGCGTAGCGCGCCTTCTGACTGGAGCGGTAGAAGGGGCATTCCCCTTTGACGGTGGCAAGGCGTTTGGGGCTGATGATTTTCCAGTAATCCTTTTCGGTAGGCATGCTCTGCATGGCGAGCTGGCGGAGGCAGGTGGCAGCCTTGGGGCATTGCCCGTTGAGGCATAAGGGGTAGTCGAAGGGGACTTGGGTAAAGGATATTTCTTCTTTCATAAGTAGCGTGTTCTATGCATTGTGCTTTCAGCAGGGGGGAGATTCGGCTTGCTGTCAGTAAATGGCTGGTTATTCTGCACAAATGTAGGAAGAAAGTGTGAGCCTGCAAATATATTTCAAGTATATATCTTGCTACTTCTATCGTTTTTTCTGTAATTTGCCTCCGGGCAGCATAATATTCCGTTGTATGGAGCGTACCAGGTATGTCATACGCCTTTTACTTATGTGAAAAAAGAAAGGGGATGAGTGCTATCTCAAAATAAATTCGTTATTTTGCAGGAAACAAAAGGAATATCCCTATGATTACTTATCTTAAAATAAATGGTTTTAAGTCATTTCATAATTTTGAAATGGAGTTTACCCCTTTGACCATTGTTGCAGGAACAAATGCTGCTGGGAAGAGTAACTTGTTTGATGCATTGAATCTGTTGTCACGCTTGGCTGAAGTGGACAAAATACATACAGCATTCAGAGAAGGGCAAAGAGGTGATTTGTTTGAACTATTCACTCAGTATGATGAACATGCTTATGCCGATGAAATGGAGTTTTGTGTGGAAGTGCTGGTAAATCGTGAAGTGACTGATGCTTGGGGAGCTACTGCAAGATTGAAATATACGAGGTTGCGTTATGAACTAAAAATACATCGCTTTGTAAACTCCAGTGGTATTGATGATTTAGAAGTTGTTTATGAACATTTGGCTACATTGAAACATCAAGAAGACAAATGGATAAAACTTTTGCCTAAAGAACAAATAGAATTTTGGAGACCTAAAGTAATTACAGGGAAACGTGGTCAACCTTATATCTATACACAAGAGCAAAATGAATTGCCTACGGTATTTGTTCCTCAAGATGGTGGTGGAGGTAACAAGCGAAGTTTTCCCCTGAGAAATGCTACGCGTACGGTATTGAGCAGCATTGATTCTGTTGATTTCCGCCATATTCTGGCCGTGAAGCAGGAAATGATCAGTTGGCGTTTCTTACAGTTGAACCCGGAGGATTTACGTCAACCCACAAGTAAGAGGACGGGAGAAGATGTCATTGGTGTTTCTGGGAAAAACCTGGCTGCAGCATTATTTAGGATTCAGCAGGAAGATAAATATTCATTGGTAGAGATATCTCGTGAATTAAATAGTTTTATTCCCAACTATACCCAGGTCTTTGTAGAAGATGATACAGAAAACAAGCAGTATATCATTTATCTGAAGAATGTGGACGGAAAGAAATACTCTTCCCGCGTGTTGTCCGAGGGTACGTTGCGATTGCTTACGCTTTGCATCCTGCAACACGATATGAAATACTCCGGTTTGCTTTGTTTTGAAGAACCGGAGAATGGCATTCACCCATTTAGGATAAAATCAATGGCGAAATTATTGAAGGATTTGACCACTAACTTTGAAGACCATGATCTACCTTTAAGACAAGTGATTGTGAATACGCATTCTACCGTTTTTGTCGGTGAAATTCAGAAATGGGAAGATGATTTGAATGTTTCCATCCATTTTGCGGAGATGAAATCAAGAGTGCTTTCTTTGCCATCGGGCAATAAGGTGAAACTCGATGTTTCGAAAATTATACAAGTTCCTAAAGAAGGGCAATTGACTATCAATTTCTCTGAGCAAGAACGAAAGCTTTCTTTGCAAATGATTAAGGAGTACTTAGAAAATACCCTAAAGGAGTGGTAATATGGCTAGACAATTATTTATTGGATTAATCACGGAAGGCCCTACGGATGTACGTTTCTTGCAGAGTGTGGTGGAAAGGACTTTTATTGATGTGGCTTTTGAATGCGAGAATGATTTAGAACCATACGTGAAATGCTTGACTGTGGAAAAAGTGCGACTTAGTTTTAATGAATATGTAGAGAAAGCTTCACGTCGAGGAATGGAAGAGATGGGTATGGATATACTTTGTGTCCATACAGATGCTGATAGTAAGGATACTAAAAGAGCCTATGCTGAAAAGATAAATCCGGCCAAAGAGTTCTTGTCTGATAAGAAAGGGGAGATTTGCAAGAGTCTGATTCCTATTGTTCCAGTGAGGATGGTAGAAGCATGGATGCTTGCTGACAAAGAACTATTAAAAGAGGAAATGGGTACAAGGATGTCGGATGAAGAATTGGGTATAAATCGTATGCCGGAACTTTATCTTGATCCTAAGGCTACCATTATACAAGCCATAGGTAAATCTAATCGGACTACGACACGTAGGCATAGGAAGGATTTGGATATTAGTGAACTATATGCTTCCATTGGTGCGAGGTTGGAATTGGAAAAGTTGCATCTGCTTCCTTCATATAGGCAATTTGTGGATGAGGTCAGAGAAGCCTACAGACAGTTGGGATTGTTACGGTAATGTGGAAAAATCAATAGGAAATAAAGCAGTGTTTGGAACATGATAGATAGTATGGAACAAGAAGATTTTGATATACGCAACCAGCAGCCCGTCACCAGCCGAGAACGTGATTTCGAGAACGCTCTCCGTCCGTTGAATTTTGAGGATTTCAGCGGGCAGGACAAGGTGGTGGACAATCTGCGCATATTTGTGAAAGCTGCCCGCCTGCGTGGCGAGGCGCTGGACCATGTGTTGCTTCACGGCCCTCCCGGATTGGGAAAAACAACACTCAGCAATATCATAGCCAACGAACTGGGCGTAGGTTTCAAGATAACTTCCGGTCCGGTACTCGACAAGCCGGGGGATTTGGCGGGAGTGCTTACCAGCCTGGAGCCCAATGATGTACTTTTCATCGACGAAATACACCGGTTGAGCCCCGTAGTGGAGGAATATCTGTACTCAGCCATGGAGGACTACCGCATAGACATCATGATAGACAAAGGCCCTTCTGCCCGAAGCATACAGATTGATTTGAATCCTTTCACGTTGGTGGGAGCTACCACGCGTAGCGGTCTGTTGACAGCTCCGTTGCGTGCCCGTTTCGGTATCAACCTGCATCTGGAATATTACGATGATGATGTGTTGAGCGGCATTATCCGTCGTTCGTCCGGCATCCTCGATGTGCCTTGCTCCGTAAGGGCTGCCGCCGAGATTGCGAGCCGCAGCCGTGGCACACCGCGTATTGCCAATGCATTGCTGCGGCGTGTACGCGATTTTGCCCAAGTGAAAGGTTCGGGGAGTATCGATACGGAAATCGCACAGTTTGCCCTCGAAGCCCTGAATATCGACAAATACGGTCTGGATGAGATAGATAATAAGATACTCTGCACCATCATTGACAAGTTCAAAGGCGGCCCGGTGGGACTGACCACCATTGCCACCGCTTTGGGCGAAGATGCCGGCACGATAGAGGAAGTCTATGAACCGTTCTTGATAAAAGAGGGTTTCCTGAAACGTACCCCCCGTGGGCGTGAGGTGACGGAGCTTGCCTACAAGCATTTGGGGCGGAGTCTCTATAGTAGCCAGCGTACCTTGTTTGGCGACGAGTGATTCATTAATCATTAATCACTAACCATTAATCATTAAAAAGAAGTGGCCGGATTAAAATCATTGGCAAAAGAAACTGCCATTTATGGGCTGAGCAGTATTGTGGGGCGTTTCCTCAATTACCTACTGGTGCCCGTATATACCATGGCGATGTCTGCACAGAGCGGCGGCTATGGCGTAGTGACGAATGTATATGCGTGGGTGGCCCTCATGCTGGTATTATTGACGTGCGGCATGGAAACCGGTTTCTTCCGCTTTGCCAATAAAGGGGAGGATGACCCGATGCGTGTGTACTCCACGACATTACTCAGTGTGAGTATGGGGGCGCTTACTTTCCTTGCATTGGGGCTGCTGTTTCTCGACCCTATTGCCGGATGGATGGAGTACAGTGAGCATCCCTGGTACGTGGGCATGATGATGATTGTGGTGGCGATGGATGCTATTCAAAGCATTCCTTTCGCTTATTTGCGCTACAAGAAGCGTCCCATTAAGTTTGCGGCACTCAAATTGCTGTTCATCTTCTTGAATATAGCACTGAATCTGGTCTATTATGTAGGGATGAAAGGGGATGACGTGGGCTATGCCTTCCTTTTCAATCTGATATGCACCTCTACCATTATGCTTTGCATGATTCCGGAGTTACGCGGGTTTGCTTATGTGCTGGATAAAAAACTGTTGAAGCGGATGCTTGCTTACAGTCTGCCGTTACTGGTACTTGGCTTGGCGGGTATCTTGAATCAGGTGGCCGATAAGATTATTTTTCCTTTTGTCTATCCGGATGAGGCGGAAGCTACTGTGCAGTTGGGCATTTATGGAGCTGCCAGCAAAATTGCTATGGTGATGGCGATGCTTACACAAGCTTTCCGCTATGCATACGAGCCTTTTGTCTTCGGAAAGAGCCGGGACAAAGACAATAAGCAGGTATATGCGCAGGCCATGAAGTTTTTCATCATCTTTACACTGCTGGCATTCCTGGCTGTCATGTTCTATCTGGATATTTTGCGCTATATCATCGGCCCTGATTACTGGCCGGGATTGCGGGTAGTGCCTATCGTGATGGCTGCCGAAATCTTTATGGGTATCTATTTCAATCTTTCCTTCTGGTACAAGCTGATTGACGAAACGCGTTGGGGAGCCTACTTCTCCTTGATAGGTTGCACGGTGCTGGTAGTGATGAACATACTTCTGATTCCCCGATACAGTTATATGGCTTGTGCCTGGGCAGGATTCTGTGGCTATGGTATCGCCATGCTTCTGTCCTATTTCGTAGGGCAGAAGAAGTATCCCATTCAGTATGACCTGAAGGCTATCGGTAGTTATGTGCTGCTTGCGGCAGTACTCTATCTGGCTGCCGAATATGTCCCGATAGAAAATATTTACCTGCGTATGGCGTACCGTACCGTTTTGTTGCTGCTCTTTGTGGCCTATATCGTGAAGTGCGACTTGCCGTTGAGGCAGATTCCGTTCATTGGTAGGCTGGTGAAGTGAGGTTAGAGAAGTTAGCTTGATAAACATTGCGTATTTAACAGTTTTGTCAAGAAAAGCATTACTTTTGTACTGTTATTAAAACTGAAGTGACACAATGGACAGAAAAATCAATCGCATAAAGATTGTTTTGAAATCAAGGATTGTGCAGAAGAGCAAACAATAAATTCAGAATCAAGTATGATTAAATCAGAAGCAATTCAGAATCTCCTCGCAAGATTCGAATCCATTGCGTGTGAATACGAAGGCGTGGAGTGCTGGAGTGCTCGCGAATTATATCCCATTCTGGGCTATGCCAAATGGCAAACGTTTGAGAATGTTTTAGGAAAAGCTAAGGAGGCTTGCCAAAACGCTGGTGTAGAGACGAGTAATCATTTTACCGGCATCAGTAAAACGATACTTATGCCTAAAGGTGCATCAAAGGACATTGAAGACTTTATGCTCACTCGCTATGCCTGCTACCTCGTGGCACAAAATGGTGACCCTCGTAAGTCGGAGATTGCTTTTGCCCCAAATTACTTTGCTGTACAAACACGTGTGGCAGAGGTAATAGAGCAACGACTTCTTGACTACGACCGTGTCCAGGCTCGCCATAAGTTGGCAGAGACAGAGAAACGCCTCTCTGGTGTTCTTTACGAGCGTGGTGTGGATGACAAGGGGTTCGGAATCATACGTAGTAAGGGCGACCAAGCTCTTTTTCGCATGAACACTGCTATGCTTAAACGTAAACTTGGAGCACCGGAAAAACGTGCTTTGGCAGATTTCTTGCCAACTCTTGGCATTAAGGCAAAGGACTTTGCTGCCGAGATGACCAGCAGTGTTTTACGAGGCGTTTCATTGAGAGAAAATTGAAAACTGATAATTGATAATGGAAGAAAAGACGACCGACAACAGAAATACCTTCGCTATCAAGACTTTTCTGAAAGACTATCTTGATTTGCGCAAAGACAAGGACAATGAACTGGAAACTGTAGATTCCATCCGTAAGGGAGTGGAATTCAAAGGAGCCAATCTTTGGATTCTGATATTCGCCATATTCATGGCCTCGTTGGGATTGAATGTAAACTCCACAGCCGTGATTATCGGTGCCATGCTCATCTCGCCGCTGATGGGGCCTATCATGGGCGTGGGGCTTTCTGTGGGGTTGAATGATTTTGAATTGATGAAGCGGTCTTTGAAGAGCTTCTTGATAACTACCTTGTTCAGTGTGACCACTGCTACCATTTTCTTTCTGGTGAGTCCCGTTGCCGAGGGGCAGTCGGAATTGCTGGCACGTACGTCACCCACCATTTATGACGTATTCATCGCCTTGATGGGTGGCTTGGCAGGTGTGACGGCGCTCTCTACCAAAGAGAAAGGAAATGTGATTCCGGGTGTTGCCATTGCTACGGCTTTGATGCCGCCTCTCTGTACGGCAGGCTACGGGCTGGCAACGGGTAACTTGATTTATTTCCTCGGTGCATTCTATCTTTATTTCATCAATTCCGTGTTTATCAGTCTTGCCACTTTCCTGGGCGTGCGCGTGATGCACTTCCAGCGCAAGGAGTTTGTGGATAAGAACCGGGAGAAGAAAGTACGTAAATATATCGTCCTGATTGCTATCCTGACCATGTGTCCCGCTGTCTATCTGACGGTAGGTATCGTCCAGGATACCTTCTTTGAGAGTGCTGCCAACCGTTTTGTCAACGAGCAGCTCTCCTTTGAGAATACGCAGGTGCTGGACAAGAAAATCCATCACGAGGGCAAGGGCCACGAAATACGTGTCGTGCTGATTGGGCAGGAGGTGCCCGAAGCTTCCATCGCCATTGCCCGCAGCAAGATGAAAGACTATAAGCTGGACAATACCAAGCTGATAGTCCTCCAAGGTATGAACAATGAAGCGGTGGATATTTCTTCCATCCGTGCCATGGTGATGGAAGACTTCTACAAGAACAGCGAGCAGCGTCTGGTGGAACAGAAACAGAAGATTGCCACACTGGAGCAGAATTTGGAAAGATACAAAACCTTCGATGAATTGGGCAAGAAGATTATCCCGGAACTGAAAGTGCTCTACCCGTCGGTAAAGACTGTATCAATATCTCATGCGATTGAACTGGCGGTAGATTCTGTACGGGTGGATACTGTGACCCTTGCCGTCTTGAAATTCGGCAAGCATCCGGGTGCGCACGAGAAGGAAAAGATTGCGGAGTGGCTCAAGGCGCGTACGGGTGCCAAGCAATTGAGGCTGATTACTGAATAATACAAGAATTGACGGAATGAAAATAAGATTTATACTGATAGCTGTCTGCTTCCTTTTTTCTCTGCCGGGACAAGCGGATGAAGGGATGTGGATGCTGGGAAATCTGAACAAGCAGACACGCCAGACCATGAAAGAGTTGGGCTTGCAGATGTCTGTCAACAAGCTATACAATACGAAACGCCCGTCGCTGAAGGATGCGGTAGTCAGCTTCGGAGGCTTTTGTTCCGGAGTGGTGGTGTCCGGGGATGGGCTGGTGTTTACCAATCATCACTGCGGCTTCAGCAGCATACAGCAACACTCGTCTGTGGAGCACGACTATCTGAAAGACGGATTTGTGGCACGTAATCTTAGTGAAGAACTGCCTAATCCGGAACTTTACGTCCGCTTCCTCTTGCACCAGCAAGACGTGACCCGTCGGGTACTTGGAGCAGTAAAACCGGATATGAACGAATCTGAGCGTACAAGTGTAGTAGATTCGGTGATGCTGGTCATTGGCGAAGAGGTTTCTCGTAAAGACTCCACGCTGATAGGCATTGTGGATGCTTACTATGGAGGCAATGAATTCTGGCTTTCCGTTTATCGCGACTACAATGATGTGCGTTTGGTATTTGCACCCCCTTCTTCAGTGGGCAAGTTCGGCTGGGACACTGACAACTGGGTATGGCCGCGCCATACGGGTGACTTCGCCGTATTCCGTATCTATGCCGGCAAAGACAACCGTCCTGCCGACTATTCTCCCGACAATGTTCCCTACCATCCCGAATACGTGGCTCCGATATCTCTGGACGGTTATCGTGAGGGTTCCTTTTGTATGACGATGGGCTATCCGGGCAGTACGGAACGCTATCTTTCCTCTTTTGGCATCGAAGAGATGATGACCACCACCAACCAGGCTCAGATAGATGTCCGTGGTGTGAAGCAGGCCATCTGGAAGCGTGAAATGGATAGCCGTGACAGCATCCGCATCAAGTACGCTTCCAAATACGACGAAAGTTCCAATTATTGGAAGAACAGCATAGGAGTGAACCGCACCATCAAGAAACTGCATGTGCTGGACAAGAAGCGTGCCATGGAGACCGAACTCCGTCGCTGGATACAGCAGACACCGGAGGAGCGGGAACATCTGCTGCATCTTTTTTCCGACCTGGAGCTGAACTACAAGAGCCGCCGTGATGCTTATCGTGCCAGAGCTTACTTTGCCGAATCTTTCCTGAACGGTCCGGAACTGGTGCAGCTTGCTTTGTCCATCCTCAACTTCGACTTTGAGGGGGAAGAGAAAACGGTGGTTGCCAATCTGAAAGCTATCGTTGAGAAATATGCCAATCTGGACTTGGGCATTGACAAGGAAGTGTTTACAGCACTGTTGAAAGAATACCGCTCCCAAGTGGATTCCACCTATCTGCCCGAGCTCTACCAGACGATTGCGACAGAATACGGAGGTAACGAGCGTACCTATGTGGATAGTCTTTATGCCCGCTCGGAGCTGACCACCCCCCGTGGATTGAAGCGTTTTCTGGAGCAGGACACCACCTATCAGATATATAATGACCCTGCCATCAACTTGGGCATCGACCTCATCACGAAGCTATTCGAGATGAATATGCAGGTACAGCAGGCTTCCGGTGAAATCGAGCGGAATGAACGTTTGTTCAACTCTGCCGTGCGACGTATGTACGCATCCCGTAACTTCTATCCCGACGCCAACTCCACCATGCGTTTGAGTTTTGGCACTGTCTGCGGTTATGCCCCCTTCGACGGAGCGGAATATGATTATTATACCACCGCGAAAGGTATTCTGGAGAAAGTCAGAGCCCATGCAGGCGATGTGGATTTTGAAGTGCAGCCTGAGTTGCTATCCCTTCTTTCCTCCGGTGATTTCGGTAGATATGCCGATGAGAAGGGAGAAATGAATGTCTGCTTTATCTCCAATAATGACATTACGGGAGGCAATTCCGGCAGTGCCATGTTCAATGCCAAAGGAGAACTTCTGGGGCTTGCCTTCGATGGGAACTGGGAAGCCATGAGCAGCGACATCCTTTATGAGCCGAAGATGCAGCGCACCATCGGGGTAGATGTACGCTACATACTGTTTATGATTGAGAAGTATGGGAAGGCAGGAAATCTAATTCAGGAACTGAAGCTTGCCAATCCTTAACGTGTGCCCCCTGCCTATACTTTTATGGGTGATATTTTCTAAATCACTCCACGGATACGGTCATCGAATGCCGAGAGTGCTGCCTTTGCCCCTTCGCCCATGGCAATGACTATCTGCTTGTAGGGAACATTCGATACATCCCCTGCCGCATATACCCCCGGAAGTGTGGTACGGCAGAAAGCGTCAATCTTAATCTCCCCGGTCGGAGTCGTTTCCAGCTTGTCGCGGAAAGGAGCGCTGTTGGCTGCCAGACCGATTTGCACGAAGATGCCGTCTAACGGGAAGTCGCGTTCCTCGCCGGTAAGGCGGTCCTTGATGCGGATAGAAGTTACTTTTTCCCCGTTTCCATCAACTTTAATGGTCTGTGACGAGGTAAAGATTTCCACATTCGGCAGGCTCCGGGCTTTCTCTTGCAGCACTTGGTCGGCTTTCAGTGTATCGGCAAATTCGAATACCGTTACCTTCCGGCAGATGCCTGCCAGGTCGATGGCAGCTTCAATCCCCGAGTTACCTCCACCGATAACCGCCACATGCTTGCCTTGATAGAACGGACCGTCGCAATGCGGACAAAATGCCACGCCGCGTCCTATGTATTCCGCTTCGCCCTCCACATTCAGTTTGCGCCAGCTTGCCCCTGTGGCAATGATTACCGCTGGTGCATGGAACATCTCGCCGCCTACGGTGGAGACACTTTTCTCCGTTCCCTGCAACTCTACTTTCTCTATCTTACGCTCCTCGAAAATCTCTATCGGATAGTGCTCTATATGTGTGCGGAGTGCGTTGGCAAGTTCTGCACCAGTAGTCTGCGGCACGGAGATAAGGTTTTCTATGCCTACCGTCTCTTTTACCTGTCCGCCTATGCGCTCGGCAACAATCGCCACCCGTAGGCCCTTGCGTGCAGAGTAGATGGCTGCGGAAGCTCCGGCTGGTCCGCCGCCCAATACCAGCACGTCGAAATCTCTCTCTATCGGCGCTTCGTCCTCTTGCGGAGCACTGCCGAAGGCTTCTTCCAGCTTCTGCAAAAGCTCTCCTAAAGAACCGCGACCTACGTGAAGCAGCTTGCCATTAGCGTAGACTGACGGCACGGCTTGTATCTTCAGCGCATCCACTTCCTCTTGATTAAGCGCCCCGTCCACCATCTCGTGGGTGACGTGCGGATTCAGCAATGCGATGATGTTCAGTGCCTGCACCACATCCGGACAGTTGGTGCAAGTAAGCGATACATACGTTTGCAGGCTGATGTCGCCTTGCAACGCCCGGATGCGGCGACGAATTGCTTCGTCCGGCAGATTTTTCCCCTTTCCATCGGCATTCAGCACGGCAAGCAGGAGGGAAGTGAACTCGTGTCCGCCGGGGATGCCGCGGAACTTGATGCCGGTTTCCATATCGTCTTTCAGCAATGTGAACTCCAACACGGGGTTCTCTATCTCACTCATCCGGCAGGAGAGCTTGTCGGAACAGCTTGCCACATCCTTCAAGAATCCGATAAGCTCTTGTGCCTGCTCGTGACCCGGATGATAGGTGATGTGAAAGACGTAGCGGGCTTCCAAATGCTGGAATACGCTCCGCACCTGGTCTAATATAGTTGTTTCTAACATGATTAATAGGGTGTTTGGGGTGAGAAAATAGTCTTTTAATATGTTTGATATAGAGTAGTTGCAGAACTTGTGAGGAAGTACTCCAATACTCCTTCGAAAGTACTGCGGTACTCCTTTGAAAGTACTACAGTACTTCTGTACAAGTACTGCGGACGTCTTAAAGGAAAGCGGACGTCTTTCTATGGTGAAAGCGCCCGCTCCTCCTATTACTTATCAAATCTTTCCTACAAGGTCGATGCTCGGCTTCAAAGTTTCCGCTCCTTTCTTCCACTTGGCAGGGCAGACTTCTCCATCGTGTGTGGCAACAAACTGTGCAGCTTCTACCTTGCGCAGCAGCTCGTCGGCATTGCGTCCGATGTTGTTGTCCTGTATCTCGGCAATCTTGATTTTACCCTCGGGATTTACGAGGAATGTGCCGCGATATGCCATGCCTTCCTCTTCAATCATCACGCCGAATGCGCGGCTCAGTACGCCTGTGGGGTCGGCAAGCATGGGGTACTTAATCTTGCGGATGCTTTCGGAAGCATCGTGCCATGCCTTGTGCACAAAGTGCGAGTCTGTGCTTACAGAATATACTTCTACGCCCATTGCTTGGAATTGGTCATATTTCTCTGCGATGTCTACCAGCTCGGTAGGGCATACGAAGGTAAAGTCTGCCGGATAGAAGAAGAAAATGGCCCATTTACCTTTTACGTCTTCGTGGGATACTGTTTTGAAACTTCCGTTTTGGAAAGCCTGAACCTTGAATTCAGGGAGTTGTGAGTTGATGATCGGTTCCATAATTTTTCTCTTTTAATAGGTTTAGTTTTTTGTTTTACCAATGCGAAGATTGTGCAGACAGAATGTAGAAGCCAGTTTGCTTGATGATGCTGAGGTGCAACCGACCTTCGCTTTTTCTGTTTGCAAAAATATAGCATTTTTCCCCGATAGAACAAAAAATCCGATTGAAAGATTTTATGGAGCGATAGATGAAATCTATACGACTGCTTGGGTTGCTTTCAGTGAGAGCATTTCCTTGGGTACGGAAAGTTTTATCTCCTTAACCAGCACTTCGAGCAGCGTGTGGCGGATAAAGTTCTTATTGGTCAGCAGCACGACCTGGCGGGTGGGGCAGGGGATGGCGAAGGAACGTACCAGCTCTTTCTGGGCATCGCCCAGTTGCAGAACGGCCAGTTCGGGGATGAAGGTCACGCCTTTGCCGCTTTCTACCATGCGCATAAAGGTCTCCATGCTGCCCAAGTGATAGGCAAGCTGGCTGGCACGTGCCGACTTCATCTGGCAGAAGCGCACCAGCTGGTCGCGGAAGCAATGGCCCTCGTCGAGCAGCCAAAGCTGTTCGCCGTTTAGGTCGGAAGTACGGATTACCTCGTTGTTGAAGAGGGCATCTTCGCGCGACACGTAGGCAAAGAACTGTTCATAGAACAACGGCGTCTGCTGCAACTCTTCCATACCTGCCAGACTCGCTACGATACCTGCATCTATCTCTCCCGTCTGCAGGGCTTTCTTGATGTCGTTTGTTTTCATTTCGACTACCCGGATGTCGAGGTCGGGGTATTTCTTCATCAGCTGCGGAAAGAAACGGGGCAGGAGGTAAGGAGCTACGGTGGGAAGTATGCCCAGCTTGAAGGTGCCGGTCAGTGAGTGTTTTTCTTCTTCTATAATATTCTTTATACGGTTGGCTTGAACCAATATATTCTGTGCTTGTTCTATGATGTGGATACCGACGGGAGTGGGGCATACCGGCTGCTGGCTGCGGTCAAAAATCCGGGTGTCCAGTTCCTCTTCCAGTTTCTGAATCATGGCACTGAGGGTGGGCTGTGTCACGCGGCAATATTCGGCTGCTTTGGCAAAGTGGCGGAACTGGTTGACGGCAAGGATGTATTCCAATTGTTGTAAAGTCATGATGAACAAGGCATTTGAAGGTTATGTATAGAGTTCGTCTATGCAAAGATAGAAATTATCTGTTTGACAAGCCTTGATTTACCCCTTATCTTTGCAATACCCAAAAGAAAAATAGTATAAATATTTAAAACAATAGAATTATGAAAACTTTAGATTACTTGCATTTGAATGAAAAGAAAGTGGCTGGCGTAGCATCAGCATTGCACCAATTATTGGCCGACTTCCAGGTACATTACACCAATTTGCGCGGTATGCACTGGAACATCAAGGGACACGGCTTCTTTGTGTTGCACGAGAAGTTCGAGAGTATGTATGACGATACCGCCGAGAAGATTGACGAGATTGCAGAGCGCATCTTGATGCTGGGTGGCGTGCCCGAGAATAAGTTCAGTGAATACCTGAAGGTTGCCAACGTGAAGGAAGTGTCCGACATCTCTTGCGGCAGTGAGGCTGTGGACCATATCCTCGAGACTTACGGCTACCTGATTGGTGAAGAGAGAAAGGTAATTGAACTGGCAAATGAAGCTGGCGATGACGTGACGGCAGATTTGATGACCGGCTACCTGAAAGAGCAGGAGAAAATGGTTTGGATGCTCGTTGCATTCAGTACGAAAAGCTGCACGAAATAAAGGATAAAGAGTCGTGAAAAAGGATAGGGTGATAAAACGGTAGCGGATGCTGCCGGTTTTATCACCCTATTATCTTTCTATAGTTTATATCACTTCTTCTTCGGTGTCCGTCTTGCCCACCCTTCTTCACTGAAGTCGGGCTCTGCATCCTTAAAGTCATTGTTGCCCTGGAAGAACTGTTTCCAGTCATCCTTTTTGCCACGGGCTTTGGTGTAACCCCGCTCTTCGCGGCTGGGCTTGCCTTTCTTCTTGTCGTTTGCAGGACTTTCGGCCTTTTCGCTGCGTTTGCCGGTGGCATCGTTCCGTTTGCCGTCTTCCTTGTAACTGCGCTTCTTGCTGTCAAACTCTTTTTTCCCATGGCTTCCGGCTGTACCCGGACGTTTGCCCCTCGGAGCCTCCTTACCCTCGTCTCCAGCAACCTCTACGGATACTTTACGGCCGTTCCAGCTGGCGCGGTTCAGGGCCTTCACTACATTGGTGGCTTCCTTTTCCTCCACTTCGAAGAAGGAGAACTTCTGCATCAGGTCAATTCGTCCCAGCTCTACACGTCCACGTGTATTGTTGTTCAGCAGGCTGATTAATTCGTTGGGGAAGAAGTTGTCCATTTTACCCAGGTTGATGAACAAGCGGGTAAAGCCGGGTTCTGCTTTGCGGCTGCTTCTACGGTCGTTGCGGTCGCCCCTCTCGCCACTTCTTGCACCACGCTCACTACCGGTTGCTGTCTCTATCTCGTCACGGCCGCGATAGTAATCCAGGAAACGGTTGAATTCATGCGAAACCATGCGTTTAATCAGGTCCTCTTTGCTCAGCCAATCCAGCTTGCGGTAGATGTCGGTCATAAAGTCGGCGATTTCCTCCTCGTTCACTTTCACCTTTTCAAGATCGTCTATCACTTTGAGCAGTTGCTTTTCGCATATCTGTTTGCCGGTGGGCATTTCGCCTGCAATGAATTTCTTGCCGATGATGCGCTCAATCTCGCGCATTTTGCCTTTCTCTCGCAGGTTGATGATGGCGATGGAAGTCCCGGTTTTGCCGGCACGTCCCGTACGGCCGCTGCGGTGGGTATAACTCTCGGTGTCATCGGGCAATCCGTAGTTGATGACGTGTGTCAGGTCGTCCACATCGAGGCCGCGTGCGGCAACGTCCGTGGCAACCAGCAGTTGTAGGTTGCGGATGCGGAACTTTTGCATCACGGTGTCACGCTGCGCTTGACTCAGTTCGCCGTGCAGCGAGTCGGCATTATAGCCTTCCTGCATCAACTTGTCAGCTATTTCCTGCGTTTCTTTGCGGGTACGGCAGAAGATGATGCCGTATATCTGCGGATAGTAGTCCACAATACGTTTCAGGGCAGCATACTTGTCTTTGGCATGTACACAGAAGGCTACGTGTTTCACGTTGCTGGTGCTTTCATTTTTGCGTCCGATGGTGATTTCCTTGGCATCGCGCAGGTACTTCTTGGAGATGCGTGCGATTTCCGGGCTCATGGTAGCGGAGAACAGCAAGGTGTTGCGCTCCTGCGGCACATCGGCGAGAATGGCGTTGATGCTGTCTGTGAATCCCATGTTCAGCATTTCGTCCGCTTCGTCCATAACCACGTTCTGTATGGTGGCGAGGGACACGGTTTTGCGTTCCATCAGGTCCAGCAGTCGTCCCGGTGTGGCTACGATGATGTGTACACCCCGTTTCAGGGCGCGTATCTGGCTTTCGATGGACGAGCCTCCATATACGGGCAACACTCGCAAGCCATCGGTATATTTAGAATAATCGTTCAAGTCGCCTGCTATCTGCAAACAAAGTTCGCGGGTGGGGCAGAGAATAAGTGATTGGGGAATTCGGTTGTTGACGTTAATCTTCTGTATGAGCGGCAGGCCGAACGCTGCGGTCTTTCCTGTTCCTGTTTGTGCCAGTGCTACTACATCATTGTTTTCTCCTAAAAGGTAGGGAATTACTTCCTCTTGTACCGGCATGGGCTGCTCGTAACCCATTTCTTCGATGGCGCGGCGTATCTCCGGCGACACACCGAGCTCTTCAAATGTCTTCATTAAATCTTCTGTATATCTTTATCTTTATATTTCGGGCGCAAAGATAGTGCTTTTCAATGGATAATTGATAATTGATGGTTGATAATTATGCAATTACATGATAAAATCGTTTTTTATTGGCTACTCATTATCCATTATCCATTGTCAATTATCCGTTAAAAGAATGTCTTGCAGTCTCTTTCTTTCTTCTTTTGTCAGACCGATGCCTCTTTGCAGGTAGGTGTCGGTATCTCCATACCTTCGTTCCATTTCTTCGATGGCGGCATTCAGGAAATCCTCGCGTGCCGAGAAGAGGGTGGTGATGGCCTCTTGCGAGCGTGCCGGAAGCTGGTAGGCGTATCGGGAGGCCGCCGGGATGTTGAAGTAGTCGTTGCTGAGGCGGTAGTCTTCCATGATGATGTCTTCGTCCACTCCAAGGGAGGCAAGCACAAGTGCCGATACGATGCCTGTGCGCCCTTTGCCCGACGAGCAATGGATAACGACGGGATAATTGTTCTTGTCCAGCAGAATATCGAAAATCCGGCGGTATTCTTTGGTGTAGTTGCTGATGAGCTCGCGGTTCATCTGCTCCACGATTCGGTAGACAGTATCGCTCTTGATTTTCTGTTCCTGTACACCTTTCAGGATATACTCCATGTCGCCGGTAGGAATGGGGATATGGATCACTTTGAATGCCTGTTGCAAAGGGCTTTGTCTATTCGCTTCGACAGATGAACGCAGGTCGATGATAGTCCTTATGCCTATGTTCTTGAGCTCTTTGCGCGAACACGGTTTCAGTTTATCTATTTCGGCAGAGCGGTACAGCATGCCCCAATGCACTTTCTTTTGGGTGGGATAGGAGGAATAGCCTCCCAGGTCTCGGAAGTTCTGTATGCCGGGGATGTTGATGTTGCGGGTGGCAATCTTTACCCGGTATTTGTCAGCGAATACAAGTGTGTAGTAGTATCGTTGTGTAGGGTCGGTAGTGATGACAGTCATCTTCAGGTCGGAGATGTTGGCGACGGCAACGGGAACATCTTCGGGGATATGGTTGGGATTGGTCGAAGCATATACCTTCACATTTCCTTTGATGAGAGGGGCCATTTCCCATTTTACAATGCAGTTGCCCACGTTGTTTTCTTCGCATACAACGGAAATGTGAGGGGCAGTGCCATTGCAGGAAGGGAGCAGCACTGCCAAAACAAGCAAGTTCAATAAGTTCTTATACATAATTCGTAACCTCTCTGATGTCGTTAATCACAAATATATGTAATTTACCCACAGAAGGTAACAGCAATGCCAAGCTTTTATATTTCTTTTTTGAACTTTAAAAAAACTGCTATAGATTCTTTCGTGCATAGGCAGGTTGGTTTACAATGTTACATCAGCGAACCGGGAGGTGGTAATGGGGGGAGTTTCCCTTGGGGCTTTTGTCTCCATGACAGCATGATGTAATTGAGTTGTTTTCCCACTTCTCCGGGTTTAAAGTGTATTTGTTCTTTCAGTTTTACTTCGATTTCCCTATATACATGCAGTGGTACTCTGGCGTATGGGCTAAAGGTCGTGAAATTGAAATTCACTTCCATTACTTTCCCCGTATCCGGACTGAGTAGCATGGTTATTGTGAACTCACGCTTTCCGAGTTCATCTGCCATGGCTTTGGTAAAAGCTTCGTCCACAATGAAGTCTGCTTGTTTACTCATGGAGCTATTGTATTCAATTACTTTTTTTTCATTCCAGCTACCGATGTATATTTTTCCTGTGGCTTTATATACAATATCTTTGTATGTCAACTTGTTCTCTTTGTTATAAAGAGTCACAAACTGGCTACCGTCATCTACGTCACATTGATACGTATAACCATCTACCTCGAAAGTGGTGGTTTTTTTATAAATGACTGTTCCTTCAAGCGATTCTTCTGTTCTGATAGGTTTATCCTGTGCTACACAAGGGTAGATGTATCCTATAAGCAGTGTAATAAGCAATAGTCTTTTCATTCGTCACAATTTTTAGTTGTTAATTTTGTATGTTGCTTACATTAGCGAACCGGGAGGAGGTAATGGGGGGAGTTTCCCTTGGGGCTTTTGCATCCATGCCAGCATAATGTAGTTGAGTTGTTTTCCTTCCTCTATGGGTTTAAAATGAATTTGTTCTTTCAGTTTTACTTCGATTTCCCTATATACATGTAGTGGCACTTTGGCGTATGGCTCAAAGGTGAAAAAATTGAAATTCACTTCCATTACTTCTCCCGTATTTGGACTGAGCAACATGGTTATCATAAGTTCCGTTTTCCCAATTTCATCTGCCATGGCTTTGGTGAATGCTTGGTCTACTATGAAATCTGCTTGCTGACTCATGAATCTGTCATATTCAATTACATTGCTACTCCAGCTGCCAATATATGTCTTCCCCGTGTCTTTATACACAATCTTTTCGTATGTCAGTTTGTTTTCTTTGTTATAAAGAGTCACAAACTGGCTACCGTCATCTACGTCGCATTGGTACGTATAACCATCTACCTCGAAAGTGGTGGTCTTTTTATAAATGACTGTTCCTTCAAGTGATTCTTCTGTTCTGATAGGTTTGTCCTGTGCTACACAAGGGTAGATGTATCCTATAAGCAGTGTAATAAGCAATAGTCTTTTCATTCGTCACAATTTTTAGTTGTTAATTTTATGTTGGGAAAAATATTGGTGATATCCGAATACTCTTTAAATGGATAATTGTCGTATCCTTCCTGACGGAAAGCATTAACGACATTATTAGATATATAGGTTTCAAAGATATCCAAGAATGAAGTTGTAACATGACCTTGCTGATTTACATATTTAGTCAATGAAGTTGTTGCTCTTAGGCGTTGGCTTTTTGCATATTTATCTTGTTTTTTGTCCGTCCACTCCGCGCTCCTTTGTAAGAACAGGTATTGCGCATAGTGCGCTTCTATCTCTCTGTTCATCATAGAACTTTTGAACGATGATATAGGCTCTTGTGTGGTTTGGAAAACATGGAACATTTCATGCAGAAGGTTGTTTGCTTCCAATTCTTCCAATCCGATGTGCAAGGTATGCTCTTCCCAATTGTAGGAATACCCTTTGCCGAAATCGAATTCCAGATTGATTTTGTTGTTTTTGACTTTCTCTTTCAGTTGGCTGTATAGGTCTCCTCCCAAACAGTCTTCCATGATTCGGGCTGTCATGTTTTCGGTGATTACCCATAAAAGCGAGTCTTGGTCGGCCTCTTTCTTGAATATATTTCCTGCCGGAGTGCCCGATGAAGAGCCGGAACCTCCTGAACTTCCTCCTCCAATCCACACATCGCCGCTTCCTCCTCCTTCACTGTTCCAGTTGCTATTATTTATAAGGGCATCATCTACCCAATAGGAATGACTAACGCAGTTGGTATAGCTGTATTCCAGCTGGTCTTTAGGTCCGGTATATACATCCCAGCATTGGGTGACGGTTATTACCGAACGGGTCTGGGCATGAGGCTTGAATGTGAGTCCTTGCGCATTCTCTTCGCCAAATACCAGATAGCTTAACAAGTCGAATATGAACACTTGGTCGCTTTCTCTTATGAGTTCGTCATCACGCTTCAATGGAAGGAATTTCATCCATCCGTCTTTGATGTGCAACAGCCAGATGGCATCGATGCAGTGTGGCTTGTCAAGGCGGTAGAGGGGAACGAAGATGCAGGTCTCTTCTTCTTCGGTCAATTGGTAGGTGAAGTTCCAGAGAGGAATGCCGTATTTCAACAGGAAAGGAGCGGTGAAATGCTTTTCTTCTTCTACTCTGCGTAATGCGGAAATCACGGCTTTCAGGGTAGAGTCGGTGTAGGCAAAGAAGTTTTCCGGCTTGAATAACGCTTGCCGGGTCAACGGGATATTGTTTGCCGGGAATCGGGGTTGATAGAAAGATTCTTCTGTTTCGCAAGAGGCGAGCATTCCTAAAAGAACGCACAATGCAAGGCAGATGTTTTGCCATTTCTGCTTAGGAGGGGTTGGAGAGTGCTGTCTGTTTCCTTTTCTATTCATAGCGCGAATGCTTAAGGTATAAAGAATAGACAAATAAAGCAAAAAAAAAAGCAGAAATGAAAGGAAAAACAGGAGAATTTTGTTAATCCGGAAGCTGTCCTACCACAGATTGCATGGATTTTCAGGCCGTGTAATCTGTGGTGAACACCCTTTTGTAAGGGTGTCTATGGTTGGTATTTCCGTGCTTCTGCAAATTCCTTTGAAACGGAGTTATTGAAACTCTTGCATACCTCGGCGGCAAACTCAATGCCGCATTGGATGATTTTGTCCCAAGTGGCCTCGTCCATGGTATCGAGGTCCTCGTAGCGTACATTGTACTTCAGCAGCCCGAAGATGATGCCTGCATTGAAGTTGTCGCCCGCACCGATGGTGCTGACCGCTTCCAACGGAGGAATGGAGTATTCTTTGGAAATTGTGCCGGTACGCAATGAAACCTGCTCCGCGCCGGCCGTGCAGAGGAAGTTGCGGCAGTAGAACTTCACTTTGTCCTTGTATATCTTGTCGGCCTCCTGCAAGCCCCACATATAGAAAAAATCCTCCTGCGAGCCGCGTACAATGTTGGCGTATTCCAGATTCTCGATGATGGTGGGAGCCAGCTTGATGGCCTCCTCTTTATGGGACGAACGGAAATTGGGGTCGTAATAGATGATGGCATGCATGTCGTGCGCGCGTTCCAGCAGTTCCAATACCTTGTCGCGCAATACGGGGTTTAAGGCATAATAAGACCCTATTATAACGATGTCGTCTTCTTGAATCTGCGGATATTCCACGTCCAGGCGTTGTTTGGGATAATCTTTGTAGAAGATGTATTCCGCATCGCTCCGGTTGTTCAGGAAAGCGAGTGATACGGGGGATTTCCCGTCGGGGAAGACATTGACATGGTCTGTGGGAATATTGTTCTCGCGCATGAAGTTGAGGATGATATTGCCCACGTGGTCGTTGCCCGTTTCACTGATAAAGCAGATGGGAACGCCGATACGTCCCAGTGAAACGATGCCGTTGAATACCGAACCGCCCGGAACGGCCGCTGTGGGCTGTTCGCCACGGAATATGATGTCCAGTATGGTTTCTCCTATACCTATTACTTTACGCATAACGATCTTGATTTTTCTCCGAGGTAACCACCGTGATGGCGTTTGGAGTAGTCTTCAATAGTGAATCCTGTTTCTTTCATGGTCTGTACCACCAAGATGTCGCCGATGACGGTCATGGCGGTGGTCGAAGTCGTAGGCGTCATGCCCAGTACACATACTTCTTGCGGTTTCCCGGTGCTGAGGCATACATTGGATTCGTGTGCCAGGGGGCTGTCGGGGTTTCCGGTGATGACGATGAACTTCAGTCCCGGGTTCAGGTTATGTGCCAGCTGTGTCAGCTCCACGATTTCGCGAGTTTTGCCCGAATTGGAGATAAGTAGCAACAAGTCGTTCTCCTGAAGGATGCCGAGGTCACCATGCTGTGCTTCGCTGGGGTGCAGGAAAACGGAAGGAATGCCGGTGGAGCAGAAGGTAGTGGCGATGTTCATGGCTATCTGTCCGGCCTTGCCCATACCCGAAGTTACCAGTTTCCCTTTTTTGCGGTGCACTTGTTCTACGATGAGTTCTACAGCTCTTTCATAAGCGTCCGTCACTGGAATGTTCAGTACGGCCTGTGCCTCTTTCTGCAAAAGCTCTTGAATGGATGCAATCATATACCTATAATGTGTTAATGTGATTAATGTGCTAATGTGCTAATTGGCTGCGCTGTGATGCCGCATGGTCATTGGCACATTGGCACATTAGCACATTTGTACATTGCAAATATCTGCAATTTTCTATAAACGGCAATAAGTTTTATTGTATTTTTGTCGCCTCAAATAGTTTGAAACGTCAGAATGAAGAAGTTAAAAGAGAATTTACCGTCGGCTTTCAACCGATATATCCTGCCCAACGGCTTGCGCATCATTCATGAACCCTCGGCCTCCAAAGTGGCTTATTGTGGTTTTGCCGTAGATGCGGGTACGCGCGACGAGCTTGAAAACGAGCAGGGTATGGCGCATTTTGTGGAGCACCTCATATTCAAAGGTACCGCCAAGCGCAAGGCATGGCACATCCTGAACCGCATGGAGAATGTGGGCGGTGACCTCAACGCCTACACCAACAAGGAAGAGACGATGATTTACTCTGCTTTCCTGACCGAGCATTTCGGCCGTGCCTTCGAACTTCTGACGGATATTGTATTCCACTCCACCTTTCCGCAACGCGAGATAGAGAAGGAGACAGAGGTGATTATCGACGAGATACAATCCTACGAAGACAACCCTTCCGAGCTCATCTTCGATGATTTCGAGGACTTGATATTCAGAGGGCATCCCCTGGGACGCAACATTCTGGGCAATCCCGGGCAGCTGAAGCTGTTCCGCAGTGAGGATGCCGCTGCATTCACTTCCCGTTTCTACCATCCCGGCAATATGGTCTTTTTTGTTCTGGGCAATCTGGACTTCAGGCAGGTGGTGCGCTGGGCGGAAAAGCTCCTCGCGGATTTACCTGCCGTGGCAGTGGACAACCGCCGTACTCCGCCGCCCCTCTATGTGCCCGAGCATCTTGTAGTGCATAAGGATACCCATCAGGCACACGTCATGATTGGCAGCCGGGGATATAATGCGTACGATGACAAGCGCACCGCACTTTACCTGCTGAACAATATCCTGGGTGGCCCGGGCATGAACAGCCGCCTGAACGTTTCTCTCCGCGAGCGTCGCGGACTGGTCTATAACGTGGAATCCAACCTGACCTCCTATACCGATACGGGCACCTTCTGCATCTACTTCGGTTGCGACCCTGCAGATTTGGACTACTGCACCCGCCTGGTATATAAGGAATTGAAACGCCTGCGTGATGCCCGGATGACTTCCTCGCAGCTTGCGGCCGCCAAGAAGCAGCTTATCGGGCAAATCGGTGTAGCTTCGGACAACAATGAGAACAATGCGCTGGGCATGGGCAAGACTTTCCTGCATTATGATAAATGCGAAACTTCCGAAGCCGTGTTCCATCGCATTGAACAGCTCACTTCGGAAGTGCTGTTAGAGGTGGCGAACGAGATGTTTGCCGAGGACTATCTTTCGACGCTCATTTATCGGTGATTGATTCTTGCTTTGCATCCAGCCGTTGCATGCTGAATTGGCATCCGCAATACTGCTGGTTATAGAAATCGTACTCTTTCAGCAGTTGGTTGCGCCGGTCTTGAAGTCCGCCTTTCCGCCAATTCTGTTCCCAGAAGAGGGTGCCCGGATAGAGCGCGGCGGCACGGCGTCCGGCTTCATTGATTTGCTCCAGGCTTTTCCAGCGCGAAGAGGCAAGGGTGGTAGTGAATACGGAGAAACCATGCTCGGAGGCGTAGCGGGCTGTCTCTGTCAGGCGCAGGGTGAAGCATTTCAGGCAACGGCTGCCGCGTTCCGGTTCGTGCTCCAGGCCTTGCATGGTGTGCAGCCAGTGTGCATAATCGTAGTCTGCATCGATGAAATCGATGTTTTTGGAGGTTACGAAACGGATAGCCTCGTTTTTCCTTATCTCATATTCCGCCTGCGGATAGATGTTGGGATTGCAGTAGAATACGGTGGGGCGTATGCCGTTCTCCAGCATGCACTCGATGATGGCAGAGGAGCAAGGTGCGCAGCACGAATGCAGCAGCACCTTGCGGTCACCGTTGGGTGTTTGGACTTTCAACATTATACTTTCAGTTTAATCTTGCCTTTCACCAGCAGGCCGGTCAGCCCCACAATGACAAGCGAGAAGACGAGGGACTTGAGCAGCCCCGGTACACCGCTTCCCAATGCTTCGGGATAGTGCAGATGCAGCAGTTGCTGGACAGCATACCAGATGTAAGGGATAATATAGCAGGTCAGTGTTGCCGTGCCTGCGGGTTTGATAATATCGAACCAGTTGGTCTTGCCTTTCACGTCCGTCAGCCAGTAGAAGAAGCCGAACAGCGGGAAGAACATGGCGAGGCAGTAGAACAACCATGTCGGCGTGGCTTGTATTTTGGATATAATCCAGAACGGGTGTGAGACGAGGGCAAGGACAAGCATTCCTACGCCGAGGGCACAAAGCATGCCGATGAATCGTCCCGGCCGTTCCCGGTCGGCATAGCGCTGCATGAGCAGGGAGGTCAATACGCCGGACATACCGAAGGCATGCAGTGTCCAGTCACTCGGGATAAAGGGAAGCAGGATAATCCGGCTGCCGTACTCTCCCGGTATCAAGTCGGAATGGCTGACTACGGCAAGCAATACGACCACGAACCAGGCAATGGCATTCTTCCGCAGGTTCTCCCGGGTGAACAGATAGATGCCTGCGCATACCGCATACGTCCAGCCGATAAGTCCGAGGATGCCCCACCAGCTTATCTGGAACGGTTTCCCGTTCATGTCCTTGTAGATGACGAGGAAGGCAAGCAGCAGCACGCCTGCTGTTTTCATTGCGGTGAAAAGGGTCTTTTTCGTTCCTTCCGCTTTGGGATATACCCCCCAGGTGAGGAAGAAACCGATGACCATCAGGATGGAGAACCATTGGTGCGATAGACCGCCTTCGATGCCTCCGCTGTTCAGTGAAAACAGTCCCATGGCAATCAGCGCCACTGTCCGCCAGAAGATATGGGCCACGACTTGCAGGGTGTTGTCTCCTTTTTTGTACCGGTTTTGTATGGCAAAGGATACGGACATGCCCATACAGAAAAGGAAAGCGGGGAAGATGGTGTCGGAGAATCCCATCATGTCTTCGTCCATCCTGGCATGCATCAGCCAGTGGGGCACGTTTTTCAGTCCGGGAATGTCGTTGACAAAGAGCATGAGGAACATGGTGAGTGCGCGGAATACGTCTACCGCGGCAATCCGTTGGAGTGTTAAGCTTTTCATGATAGATAATTTGTTTGGGGGTTTTGAACGCAAATATAGGAAACTATTCTTTCCGATGCTACTGCTTTGCAGGATTTCTTGCTATATTTGCATGAACTTTATGGTCATGGAAAGGAGATTGTTCATTTTTTGTTTTCTTGCCGTCGTGGTATGGCAAAGTGTGGCTTTGGCTGCCGGCACGTCGTCTTTCACTGCACTGACGGCTTCTTTGGATGAGGCTATCGAGGCGCATCGGCACTATGTCGCCGTGCGTGAAGGGCGCATTGCCCGGCTGAAGCGCCAATTGCTGGATGCCGACACCGCCAATCTCTCTTTTTTTCGATGGAATGGGGAAATTTATAAGGAGTACAAGGCATATATCTGCGACTCTGCCATCCATTATCTTCGTGTCAATCTGGATTGGGCAGAACGCTATGGCCAACGGAATGCAGCACTCGAAACAAGGCTGGAGCTTGCCCACCTGATGGCTTCGGCAGGCATGTACGAGGAAGCCGCCGAACTCTTGAGGCAGACGGACAAAGCCTCCCTTCCCACCCATCTGATGCCGGATTATTACAATGCCTGTCATAAACTTTACACAGAACTGAGTTTCTATACGCTGGACGATTCTTTCAAGAAGCATTATCAGGCTTTGGCTACCCATTATGACGATTCTTTGATGCAGGTACTTCTGCCTTCATCCCCCCTCTATCTGGAACGAAGAGAGACGCGGGAGGCCGCTGCAGGCCATCCGGACGAAGCCTTGAGCATCAATGATACGCGTCTGGCACATGCCAAGCCCAATACTCCCGAATATGCGCTGGTGACCTATCAGCGCTCATTGCTCTACCGCCGGCTCGGGAACCGGGAGGAGGAGAAGCGCTATCTGGCTTTGTCTGCACTGACCGATATTCGCCTGAGCATCACAGACCATGCCTCACTCTGGAACCTGGCGGAACTTCTTTATGAGGAAGGGGATATGGAGCATGCCTACCGTTACATCCGTTTCTCGTGGGACGAAACCAACCGATACAACGCCCGTAGCCGCAGCCTCCAGACTGCCGGCATCCTTTCACTGATAGACCTCACTTATCAGGCCATGCGTGAGAAGCAGAATGACCGGCTCCGGCTGTACCTCTGGCTCATCAGCGCTTTGATTGTGCTGTTGGTGGTGGCAGTGGGCTTTATCTACCGGCAGATGCAGCGACTCTCTGCCGCACGGAACAAGCTGGAGCATGCCAACGAGCAACTGCAACTCTCAAACAACATCAAGGAGGAGTATGTGGGCCGTTTCATGAATCTCTGCTCCGTTTATATCAACCGGCTGGATACCTACCGGCGGATGGTCAACAAGAAAATCTCTGCCGGGCAGATGGAAGAGCTGCTGAAGATGGTGCGTTCCCGCGAGGTGCTGGACGCCGGACTGAAGGAACTCTATGATAACTTTGATACTGCCTTCCTGCACCTTTTCCCCGATTTTGTCGATGAATTCAATGACTTGCTGCAGCCCGAAGAACGCATCGTGCTCCGTAAAGGCGAGTTGCTGAATACGGAACTCCGCATTTTCGCCCTGATTCGTCTGGGCATCGACGACAGTTCGCAGATTGCAGAATTCCTCCGTTATTCCGTAAACACCATCTATAATTACCGTGCCAAGGTGAAGAACAAGGCCCGCATTTCGCGCGAGGACTTCGAGATGCGGCTGATGCAGATACGCTGACAATACGTCAAACTGGCTTTTTGAATCCACTTTCTGCCTTTCTCTTCTTCTGATTATATTTCTGATTATTAGTTGTTTGTTTGTTCATGCTTCTTCACTCCTTCCACCTATTCCCGATTCGCCGGTACGAGGTGTTCTTATCTTTCCTAACTTTGGGGAAGCAAAAGCGAATATCGCAACTAATACTATAACCAAAATTATTGCCATGAAACATTTATTAGCGACAAGCATTTCCATCGCCTTGCTGTCTTTGGGCCTTGCGGGATGCGGTGAGAAACAAGCGACAAAAGAAGTAACTTCGGATGCATTCGTAACCATTCAGGGTCAGGACTTGATAAAGCCCGACGGTACCAAACTCTTCATCATGGGTACCAACCTGGGCAACTGGCTGAATCCGGAAGGATACATGTTCAAGTTCAACAAGACCAATTCCGGCCGTTTCATCAATGAGATGTTCTGCCAGTTGGTGGGACCGGACTTTACGGCCGACTTCTGGAAAGCATTCAAGGACAATTATGTAACGCGCGAGGACATCCGCTTCATCAAGGAGCAGGGTGCCAACACCATCCGCCTGCCTTTCCACTACAAGCTGTTTACCGACGAGGACTATATGGGGCTGACTGCCGACCAAGACGGCTTTGCCCGCGTGGACAGCCTGGTAGAGTGGTGCCGCGAATCGGACTTGTACCTCATCCTCGACATGCACGACGCTCCCGGCGGACAGACGGGCGACAATATCGACGACAGCTACGGCTATCCCTGGCTGTTCGACAGCGAAGTCAGCCAGCAACTCTACTGTGACATTTGGCGCCGGATAGCCGACCGCTACAAGAACGAACCGGTCATCCTCGGTTACGAACTCTTCAACGAGCCCATTGCCCCTTACTTCGAGAACATGGAGGAACTCAACGGCAAGCTGGAAGATGTATATAAGAAAGGTGTAGCCGCCATCCGCGAGGTGGACAGCAACCACATCATTCTGCTGGGCGGTGCGCAATGGAACGGTAATTTCAAGCCTTTCAAGGACTCCAAGTTCGACGACAAGATAATGTACACTTGCCACCGTTACGGAGGCGAACCTACCCAAGCTGCCATCCAGACGATTATCAACTTCCGCGACAGTGTGAACCTGCCCATGTACATGGGTGAGATAGGCCACAATACGGACGAATGGCAGGCCGCTTTCTGCCAGACGATGCGCGAGAACAACATCGGCTATACCTTCTGGCCCTACAAGAAGATGGACGGTTCTTCTTTCGTCGGCATCACTCCGCCGGAGAACTGGGCAAACATCGTGTATTTCTCCGAAGCACCGCGTGCCACGTACAAGGAAATCCGTGAGGCACGTCCCGCGCAGGCCATGTCCCGCAAGGCGATGATGGACTTTATCGAGGCATGCAAACTGAAGAATTGTGTGGTTCAGGAGGGTTATATCCGGTCATTGGGAATGAAGTAGCGGGTGCTGCCTCGCTGCAAACAGTACGTATCAAGTCCCAGAGGATGAGATGCCGGGACTTAGCATGAAAGAGGTAGGGACTGAGCTGTACACACCATAGGACTGAGCACCCAAAACATCCGGATGTTTTAGGGCAAAACATGGGGATGTATTGGGATAAAACATCCGGGTGTTTTGGGGTAAAACATGGGGATGTTTTGGACAACAACATCCCCATGTTATGGATACTCACTATACGGGTGTAAGGACTTCAGTTCCTATGTAGGTAGGGCTAAGTCATATTCCCTTATATGTTGGGGATTATCAATGGTACGGACTGATTATGATTGCTTACTTATATAACAACTTAATTATACAACAATGAAAAAAGTATTATTCGGTTTGGTTCTGGCTGCTGTCGCGCTGCCTCTTTCGGCCCAGCAGAAGCCCGTCTATCTGGACGCAAGCAAACCTATTGAAGAAAGAGTGGAAGACGCCTTGAGCCGTCTGACCCTGGAAGAGAAAGTGAAGTTGACTCATGCGCAAAGCAAGTTCAGCAGTGCGGGTGTGCCCCGTCTGGGCATTCCCGATGTATGGACGGACGACGGCCCCCACGGCATACGTCCCGATGTGTTGTGGGACGAGTGGGAACAAGCCGGATGCACCAACGACTCCTGCGTGGCTTTCCCTGCCCTGACCTGTCTGGCGGCAACCTGGAACCCCGAAATGTCTCTCCTTTACGGACAGAGCATCGGTGAAGAGGCGCGCTACCGCAACAAGTCCGTCCTGCTGGGCCCCGGTGTCAATATCTACCGCACACCGCTCAACGGACGCAACTTCGAGTATATGGGTGAGGACCCTTATCTGGCCGGAAAGATGGTGTCGCCCTATATCCGGGGCGTGCAGCAGAACGGCGTGGCTGCCTGCGTGAAACACTTCGCCTTGAACAACCACGAAGTGAACCGCCACACCACCAACGTCATCGTGGACGACCGTGCTCTTTATGAAATCTATCTGCCTGCTTTCAAGATGGCCGTGCAGGAAGGCGGAGCGTGGAGCATCATGGGTGCCTACAACCTATACAAAGGCCAACATCTTTGTCACAACCAATACACATTGAACGATATATTGAAGGGCGAATGGGGATTCGACGGCGTAGTCATTTCCGACTGGGGCGGCACGCACGATACCCGGCAAGCCATCACCAACGGGCTGGATATGGAATTCGGCAGTTGGACCAACGGGCTCTCGAACGGTGCCAGCAACGCATACGATAACTATTATCTGGCAAATCCCTATCTGAACCTCATCCGCGAAGGTAAGGTAGGTACCACGGAACTGGACGACAAGGTACGCCGCATTCTGCGCCTTATCTTCCGTACGGTGATGAACCCCGACCGTCCGTGGGGAAGCATGCTCTCTCCGGAACATTACGAGGCTGCCCGCCGCATCGGTGAGGAGGGCATCGTACTGTTGCAGAACAAGGGCAATGTGCTCCCGATAGACCTGAACCGGGCTAAAAAGATTCTTGTAGTGGGCGAGAATGCCATCAAGATGATGACCGTAGGCGGTGGTAGTTCTTCCCTGAAGGTACAGCGCGAACTCTCTCCGTTGGACGGCATCAAGCAGCGTGTGGCCGGCAAGGCCGAGGTGGTCTATGCCCGTGGCTACGTGGGCGATGCAAGCGGTGAATACAACGGGGTGGTGACCGGACAGAATCTGAAGGATGACCGTACTCCCGAAGAGCTGATAGCTGAAGCCGTGAAAGAGGCCCGGGATGCCGATTATGTCATCTTCATCGGCGGCCTGAACAAGAGCAACGGCCAGGACTGCGAGGACTCCGACCGTAAGGGTCTGGGCTTGTCCTACGGTCAGGATGCCGTTATCTCCGCACTGGCCGAGGCGAACAAGAATCTGATTGTCGTCAACATCTCCGGCAACGCCATTGCCATGCCGTGGGTGAACGAGGTGCCTGCCATCGTGCAGGACTGGTATCTGGGTTCCGAAGCCGGCAGTTCCCTTGCCGCCATCCTCATGGGTGATGTCAATCCCAGCGGCAAGCTTCCGTTCACCTTCCCCGTGAAGCTGGAGGACTGCCCGGCCCACAGCTTGGGCGAATATACCGGCAAACGGAGCAAGGACATCATCGACATCAAGTATAATGAAAGCATCTTCGTGGGCTACCGTTGGGCCGATAAGCAGAAGAAGGTGAAACCGTTGTTCCCCTTCGGCCACGGTTTGAGCTATACCACTTTCGAATATGGCAAGCCGACGGCCGACAGCAAGACCATGCAGGCCGACGGTACGCTGACCGTGAAGGTTTCTGTAAAGAATACCGGAGCGCGCGAAGGGCAGGAAGTTGTCCAACTGTACATCAGTGACAAGAAGTCCTCTCTGCCTCGTCCCGTCAAGGAACTGAAAGGTTTCCAAAAGGTGAAACTGGCTCCGGGCGAAACAAAGGAAGTCACATTTACCATTGATAAGGAGGCTCTTAGCTTCTTCGATGACACCCAGCACGCTTGGGTGGCCGAGCCGGGCAAGTTCGAGGCTGTCATAGCAGCTTCGGCAGCCGATGTGAAGGGAACGGTTCCTTTTGAATTGAAATGATGTAGGAAAATAAAGTTTCCTTTTAGGTTATTATCAAAGATAGTGTAGATGGAGGGTGTGGCCGTGAGGTTGCACCCTTTCTTTGTACTCTTTACAAGCCAATATGTTTTCTTATATTTCTGAGTTTCTTCGGGTTGGCTAAGGAAGATGCAGATATGCTGGATGTTAGAGTCAAAGCAGTGATGTTTTGTAGTAATGGGTGAGTTTTTACCGCCGTGTTTGGGCAGATCTTCATCTTTTATATTTATTTTTGCAGAAATCAATGTTTAATAAAAACTATCATGAAGAAGTATTTAGCAGAAATGATCGGGACAATGGTTCTTGTCCTGATGGGATGTGGTAGTGCTGTCTTTGCCGGAAGTGCGGCGGGGGCGGTTAGTGCAGGTGTCGGAACGCTGGGAGTGGCTTTTGCTTTCGGCTTGTCCGTTGTGGCGATGGCATACGCTATCGGAGGAATCTCGGGCTGTCATATTAATCCTGCCATTACCCTGGGTGTTCTGTTGTCCGGCAGGATGAGCGGGAAAGATGCAGCCATGTATATGGTGTTTCAGGTTATCGGGGCGGTTATCGGTTCTGCCATTCTTTATGCATTGGTGTCTACGGGCGCTCATGGTGGTCCTACGGCTACCGGTTCCAATGGGTTTGCTGACGGAATGATGTTGCAGGCATTCATTGCAGAGGCTGTGTTCACGTTTATCTTTGTGCTGGTTGTCTTAGGTTCTACGGATTCCGAGAAGGGGGCGGGTAATCTTGCAGGATTGGCCATTGGTCTTACGTTGGTATTAGTGCACATTGTTTGTATTCCTGTTACGGGAACTTCTGTCAATCCTGCCCGTAGCATCGGTCCGGCACTGTTCCAGGGTGGCGAGGCTCTCTCTCAGTTGTGGCTGTTCATTGTAGCTCCGTTTGTGGGTGCTGCGCTGAGTGCCGTTGTATGGAAAGTGCTTGCTGCAAAAGAAGGTAAATAAATGTCGGCAGACAGTGCCTTAAGAAGAGGCGGCTGATGGCAGAAAACTTATAAAGGGAAGCCCTCCGTCCGAAACTTTGAAGTTTCGGACGGAGGGCTTCCTGTTCTTTCCTTATGCTTGCTATATCTTGTGCCTTATTCGTACAGCGATTTGGCTATACCCATTTCCAGTCCACGAAGCTCTGCCAGTCCGCGCAGACGGCCGATACAGGAATAGCCGGGATTGGTTTTCTTCTTCAAGTCGTCTACCATCTGGTGTCCGTGGTCGGGTCGCATCGGGATAGAGACACCACGGCGTTGTTGCAGTTCAAGGAAGGCTTTCATCACGTGATACATGTCCACGTCTCCTTCCAGGTGGTTGGCTTCGTAGAAATTGCCTTCGGCGTCGCGTTGTGTACTGCGCAGATGGACAAAGTTGATGCGGTCGGCAAATTGCTGCATGATGACTGCACAATCGTTGGCGCTGCTTACACCGAGCGAACCGGTGCAGAGGCAAAGACCGTTGCTCTTGTTGGGAACAGCGTCAATCAGTGCCTGGAAATCGGCAGCACAGCTCATGATGCGTGGCAGGCCGAGGATGGAGCACGGTGGGTCGTCCGGATGGATAACGAGCATGACACCTGCTTCGTCGGCTACCGGAGTGATTTCTTGCAGGAAATAGATCAGGTTGGCACGCAGGCGTTCCGGAGTGATGCCCTTGTAGCGGTCCAGTTCCTGTTGGAACTGTTCCAGGGTGAAGCTTTCTTCTGAGCCGGGAAGTCCGGCAATCATGTTGCGTACAAGCAGTTGTTTGTCTGCCTCTGTCATCTGTTCGAAGCGGGCACGGGCTTTGGCCTTTTCTTCATCGGTGTATTCGCCTTCTGCACCGGGACGACGTAGCAGGAAGAGGTCGAAGGCGATGAAAGCGGCACGTTCAAAGCGGAGGGCACGACTGCCGTCGGGTAGTTCGTAGGCGAGGTCGGTACGTGTCCAGTCCAGTACGGGCATAAAGTTGTAGGTGACAATGTGAATGCCGCATTTGCCCAGGTTACGCAAGCTCTCTTTATAGTTGTCGATATACTTCTGGAAGTCTCCGGTTTGGGTCTTGATATGTTCGTGTACGGGTACACTTTCTACTACAGACCAGCGCAGACCGACGGCTTCAATCATTTCTTTCCGTTTCTTGATTTCCTCTACTGTCCATATTTCCCCGTTTGGAATATGATGCAAGGCGTTTACAATGCCGGTAGCCCCGGCTTGTTTGATGTCCCAAAGGCTTACCGGGTCGTTGGGACCGTACCAGCGCCAGGTTTGTTCACAAAGAATCATGTTATTTATTGTTTGATGATTTGCAATTTACTATTTACATCGCGAATGCGTTGAACCCTCCGTCCACTACAGCCACCGTACCGGTGACAAAGCTGGAAGCATCGCTGATGAGGTATTGGATGGTTCCGCAAAGCTCTTCTGCACGGCCCATACGTCCGAAGGGAGTTTGGCGAATCACATCTTGCCCACGTTCCGTGTAGCTTCCATCCGGGTTCGTCAGCAGGGCACGGTTCTGCTCTGTGAGGAAAAATCCGGGTGCGATGGCATTTACACGAATACCTTCACCAAACTTCTTGGCAACTTCCGTAGCCATGAAGGCTGTGAAATTGGAGATACCGGCTTTTGCGGCAGCATATCCGGCTACACGCGTCATGGGGCGGAAAGCAGCCATGCTGGAGAAGTTGACAATAGCGCCTGTCTTCTGTTCCACCATCGGTTTGAGGAAGACTTGTGTAGGCAGTACGGTACCGGTCAGGTTTAATTCAAGCACCCGTTGGAACTCTTCTATCTTCAAATCGAAGAAAGTGCCCGTGGGCGCGATGGTGGCACCCGGCATATTTCCGCCGGCTGCATTCAGCAGGGCATCTATGCGGCCATAGGCTTTCAGGATGTCAGCCAAGTTCTGTTCCAGCAGTTCACGGTTCATCACGTCGGTTGTCAGGAACATGGCTTCTCCACCGTTTGCCTTGATTTCTCCGGCAATGGCGTCCCCTATTTCTGCCTTGCGTCCCAAAATGACGACCTTTGCACCTTCTTCTGCCAGATGAAAGGCGATGGCTTTCCCCAATACTCCTGTTCCGCCGGTTATGACCACTACTTTGTCTTTAATGTTAAATAAGTTTTTCATGATTCGTTCATTTAAAAATTACGTTGTGTTTTATTTGATTAGCGTTGCAAAAATACGGAATAATCTGTTGCACTGACTAACAATCATACAAAAAAGATGCATTTGTTGTCCGGAAGAAAGTGCTATTTCCTTATCGGGTTGTCCAATGCCGTGGCTTGTATATACAGTAGATTGAAGTTGTCATGCGGTTTTAGGATACGGTGGGCATAATAAAGATTCAGGTAGTCTTTGCGTGCAGGATTCAGGTAGACGGCAGTACGGTAGAGGTCTTTGCAGAAATTCTGTATCGAGCTTTCCCAGCCGCTTATCTGCTGGTAGGGCCATTCACTGAGGCCCTTTCCGACGTAGGAAGCCAGGAAATCCATGGCTTTGTAGAAGTTACGTCCATCGGTAGAGGTGATGTCATCCAGCTTGATTCCAAGATTTTTTGCCATCAGCATGATGTCAATAAAGTGGGTCAGGTTGTACTGTGAGTAGTGGAAGGCAAGGGTACGTTGCAGTTCGTGCGGTTGTCGTCCGTCAGGAGCTATCTGGGGGAAGATACGTTTTTGGGGGAAGTCATTGATGATTTCCTGCGCCAGTTTCTTGTTACCGGTATAGAGGGCGAAAGCTATGATTTGGGCATCGTAGGCTACGCTGTGGTTGTTGGCACTGGCTGCTTCTTCCTTACCTTGCGGACTGGCGAGCATCCAGTCGGTCAGTTTGGAAAACCATTTCTTCAGTTGTTTGCTGTCCTGGGTAGTAAATGCTTTTGACTGTTCTAGCAGTGCCACAGCATCCAGCATTTCTATGAAGGAGTAGGTGTCTATCAGCCCATAGCAGCGACCTTTGTCGTTATTGTGTCCCGGCATCATTTGTGCATATTCCAGGTTGGGGTTCATTCGGGTGTCTTTGTTCAGAAACCATACGCGGATAAGTTCTGTGGCTTTCCGGGCATACTGCTCTTCTCCGCTGAAGTACCAGACCAGAGCCAGGGTAGTGATGCGGCCGGCTGTTGTTCCCAACCGATTACGGTCTAGTTTGTTCAGTTCAGGATTGGATACGCCGTCGCGGTTGATGTAAGGCAGGCCGTTTGGCTTTGTCGGGTCGGGCCAATAGTATCGGGCTTGGCTCATATAGTCATGCTTGTCACCGCTGGCAGGTGTTTTTTCTTTCATCATGACAGAAAGGGGCTGGGCGTCCAATAACCTGTCCGCTTCCGCTTTCAATATCTCGTAAGTTGTGGCATAGAAAGGCTCGTGAATAGAGTGTTTTACATTTGCGAGGTGTGCTGTGTTCCAAATGGATTGTGCTTGCATACAAGATGCCAGGAGCAGGAAGGCAAGCGTCCATTGTATTGTTGCTTTCGGTTTCATGTCTTATTTTAGAGTGATGGACTTCTGTAATACCAATAAGCTCTCCGGTCCCATATTGAACAGCAGGTCTATGATGCTCAAGTTGGGCAGAAACCCGAGTCTCTCTTGAAACACTTGATAATAAGGTTGTGGTGAGAATTCTGTATCTTCCAGAGAAAAATCCTTTTTCGGATGAATGCGTTCGCGGAAATCCGCTTCATTCGGAGTGAATTCAGTCCGGTATTCGGTGGTGCGTGCCATATCGGGCTGTATGTCTATCAGAGAACAGATAAGATGGCAAAGTTCTTCGTTGAAATCGACTAAAAACTCATACTTCTTTTCATAGAAAGGGCGGAAGTCGTCTTTATAATATTCAAAGAAAGGAGTGTGGTTGTAGGCAGATTCTATGGCATTCCAGTGCAGATGTCTCCAGTTCCCGTGGTCTGAAATGCGTATATCGCGCATCGGGCATTTTAGGGTATTCGGTTTGACGGTGGGGATGGAAAGGGCCAGTTCACCGTCCGGTACGGCAATGGTACAACGGTTCCGGTAAGTCTGCTTCATATAGTGGTCATGCTGTTCGATGAATACTTTATCGTATGCCAGCAATTTGGTATAATATTCTATGGGAGCCAAATAGGCGGAAGAAAGAAAAACTGTTTTCATCAGTATATTTACGATTAGATGATTTGCGATTTACGATTGAAGCTACTGTGCATTGTTTGTATTTTCATTTTTATTCTTTCATTTGTTTGTCATTCCACTCTTTTCCATATCCTGCCCCATCGGTAACCGCTGAAAGGTCCTGTTCCCTTTTCTTTGGAGAACCAGATGATAGATGCCTTGCCTATGATGTGGTCTTTGGGGACGAAACCGAAAAGACGGGAGTCCGAAAGATTGATGGCATTGTTGGCACCTACCCAGTAGTAGTCTTTGGTAAAATGGCAGTGTTGCACGGGTTTGCCTTCCACATAAAGGGTGTCGTTTTTGATTTCGGCTTGTTTCTTTTCGTGAAGTACCAGGGTATTTCGCAACAAAGTCTTGTTCCACGGATATACGCGCACGGCTTTGCCTTTGCTGGGGATTATCAGAGGTTTCAGTATCTCCATAGAATCTTCCTTGACAATAGGTTCTATCCAGCAGTTCCCGTTCATGGCTTGTTCCAGCAAGTAGTGTTCATAACGGCTGAAACTGCGTATATTCTTTGTTGAGTCCTGCCCCAATAGTTTGTTGGGAGCGATGGAAAGTATGGAAAGCAATGAATCCAACTGTCGTTCCCGTTGTCTGGGGTAAGAATAAAGAAACTTCTGGTCGGGCGCATTCTTTTCGGAAGGAATCACTGAAAAAAGCGAATCTATCAGCAAGGTATCTCCGGGAATACCGATGCAACGGCTGATGAAGACTTCCCGTCGGTCAATCACGGGTTCTGAAAGATTGGCAGGATTGTTGAATACAAGAATATCCTCTTTCTGCACCGGACTGTCCGCCCAGCGATGATACCCCCATAACTTCATGAAAGGAAGCCGCAGACCGTAGCTCCACTTGTTTACAAGAATACGCTCACTTTGGTACAGTGAATTTTCCATGCCGGAAGAGGGGATAAGATAGGAAGTTGCCACACAACCCCGAAGCAGCACCACGACGAGTGCCACTCCAACTATTGTGATTGCTATCTTACACCCTTTTTTCATTTAATGCCGTCCACCCACTTGAATATCCGGTTCCAGCGTATCTTACCGTCAAACCAGCCCCGGTCTTTGTCCAGTGACAACCATACTACGATAGGCTTTCCTACGACATGGTCTTCCGGCACAAAACCCCAGTATCGGGAGTCGGCGGACTTGTCGCGGTTGTCGCCCATCATCCAGTAGTAGTCCATATTGAAGGTATAAGAGTCGGTCTTTTCACCATTGATGTAGATGCCGTCTTCCTTGACTTCCAGTTTGTTGCCTTCATAGGCAACGATGCAGCGTTCGTAGATAGGCAGGTTGTCCTCGGTCAGCTTGATGGTGGCGCCTTTGGCAGGAATCCATATCGGGCCGTAGTTGTTGCGGTCCCATTTAGTGTAAAGGTTCAGCGGATACATCTGTCCCGAGAATTCTCCCGGTTCAATGATAATATTACTGATGAGTTTCTTGTTGCCCGAAAGGGTCTCGTACATCTTTTTGGTGAGCGGAAGATGATAGACCGGTGCCAGCCTGCCTTGGGCATCCCGGCGGTCCAATCCCATTTCAATCAGATTCTCTTCCCAGCCCAGACCGTCGGTCATCAGTGTCTGGTCTTCTTTGCTGATGCCCAGTTCACGGAACATATCATCGGTGATATAAGGACCTGTAGTCTGTACAAAGTAGTTGAACTGCATTTCTGTAGGGTTCTCGATGGCTTTACCGTCGATGTATACCTGTCCTTTCTTGATTTGCAACGTATCGCCGGGCAGGCCTACGCAACGTTTTACATAGTTTTCACGACGGTCAACGGGGCGTATGACAATGTCACCGTACATTCTCGGATTGGAACGGATAAGATTACGTCCGGCATTGTAGTACAGGTCGTAGACAGTACGTTGCTGCTTGCGTGTCAGGCTGTCCATATTCACCTTGTTGGGATACACGCGTTTTCCTTCTTCGTAAGCAAGGGTATAGAAGTCTGTCTGCTGGAAATTGGTGGCTACCGTGTCGCCTGCCGGGAAGTTGAACACCACAATGTCATTCAGTTTCACTTTGCCGAAGCCTGGTACACGCTTGTATTCCCATTGGGGCCATTCGATGTACGATTTGGTGTTGAATACCGGTAGTGTATGTTGTGCCAGCGGCATGGAAAGCGGCGTATTCGGTACGCGCGGACCATAACTCATCTTGCTGACGTAAAGGAAATCGCCTACCAACAAGGATTTCTCCAATGAGGAAGACGGTATCTGATAATTCTGGAACACATAGATATTTACGAAGTAGACGGCTACCAGCGCAAATACGATGGCATCCACCCAACTCATGATGCTGCGTACGGCAGGATTCTCCGATTTCTTCCAGAATCCCCAGGGTATCTTCTTACTGATGTAGATGTCAAAAATGAAGGGTAGTACAATCAGTCCCAGCCAGCTTTTTACCCAAACCAGAAAGGCAAGGTAGAGCAGGGTGACTATACTGAATTTAATCCATTGGGTGCGTGTTGCTTTTCTCATGATGTTTTAGTCTTTTAAAAATGGAAACAAGTCACTCATTCCCAAAGCACCTTCGTGCTTGGCGGTATATTCGGCAGCAAGGACAGCTCCCAAGGCAAATCCCCTGCGATTCTTGGCATCGTGGGTGATAGTGATACTGTCGGCTTCGGAGTCGTAGCGGATGCTGTGGATGCCCGGTACTTCTCCTTCGCGGATAGAACTTATGGATAGCTCATTGGCTGCACATTCCGTAGAGCCCGAAACGGTTCCGTCGGGAGCTTGGAAAGTCCCTTCTACCCATTTGTCCTTACGGTCGAGATTCTCCAGAATACCTTCGGCAAGCGTGATGGCCGTTCCGCTCGGAGCGTCCATCTTGTGGATGTGGTGCGTTTCGCTCATTGTCACATCATAGGCAGGGAATTGGTTCATTATCTTTGCGAGGTACTTGTTGACGGCAGAGAAGATGCTTACTCCCAAGCTGAAGTTGGAAGACCAGAACAGTGTCTTGCCGCCTTCGGTACAAAGTCTCTTTACTTCGTCTCCATGTTCTGCCATCCATCCCGTACTGCCGGATACCAGTTTGACCCCGGCGCGGAATGCCTTCATATAGTTATTGTATGCAACCATGGGGTTGGTGAACTCTATGGCAACGTCGGCGCTCTTGAAGGCTGCCGATTCAAAGTCTTCCTGATTGTCGACATCGATGATGCTTACAATTTCGTGTCCGCGGCCAAGGGCTATTTTCTCGATTTCCTTGCCCATTTTTCCGTAGCCGATTAATGCGATTTTCATTGTTTCTATCTGTTTTTATTTAGTTTATCAACAAACTATAGGTCGCAAAGATAATCTTTTTCTTACATTTGTGCTCAACATTAACGTCTTGTTAACATGGAACAACTACTGCATTATGTTTGGAAGCACAAAATATTTCCTTTGTCATTGCTCCAGACAACCTCCGGCCGGCCGGTAGAAGTGATAGATCCCGGTTTGCCGAACATGAATGCAGGCCCCGATTTTTTTAATGCCAAACTGAAAATAGACGGTACGCTCTGGGTGGGCAACGTCGAAGTGCATACGCAGGCATCAGACTGGCTGCTCCATAGGCACGACCGTGACAAGGCGTATGATACCGTCATCCTGCACGTGGTGGGCGAATCGAATTGTGATGTGTACCGCACGAACGGTGAGCTGGTTCCCCAGATGGTGCTCACTTGCCCCGACACTGTCCGCTTGCGCTATGAAGAGCTTCGGCAGACAGAGATTTATCCTCCCTGCTATTCCATCCTTGCCTCCCTCCCAAAGCTGACCGTCCATTCCTGGCTGTCCGCTTTGCAGGTAGAGCGTTTTGAGCAGAAAGCATGCGTCATATCCCAGCGGCTCGAACGCTGCAATCATCATTGGGAAGATGTTTTCTTCATTACTCTTGCTCGTAACTTCGGCTTCGGGCTGAATGGGGATGCTTTCGAGGCATGGGCAAACCGCCTTCCATTCCGCGCCGTAGACAAGCATCGGGACAGTCTGTTTCAAGTGGAGGCTTTCTTCCTGGGGCAGGCAGGCCTGCTGGAGGAGGTCTCGGCAGAGGCAGATGATTATTATTTGATACTTCAGAAAGAGTTCCGCTACCTGCAACACAAGTTCGAGCTGCCAGCTCCCATGTCTGTTGAGCAGTGGCGGTTTCTGCGTCTTCGTCCCGATAACTTTCCACATGTACGCCTCGCCCAGCTTGCCTGTCTGTATCACAAGGAGCAGTCGCTCTTCTCGCGTGTTATGGAGGCTGAAACGCTGGAGGCGGTGAAGAAGATACTGGCTGCCAAGACTTCCGCGTATTGGGAGGAGCACTTCAATTTCAGAAAGGTTTCACCCCGGAGGGAAAAGCGGGTAGGGGACGGTGCCTTGAATCTGATTGCCATCAATACGGTCATCCCGTTTCTTTATGCTTATGGCCTGCACAAGGCCGATGACGTTTTGTGTGACCGTGCCACCCGTTTCCTTGAATCCTTGAAGGCCGAAAACAATCACGTAACCCGACTTTGGGATGGTGCCGGTTTGCCGGTATCTACCGCTGCCGATTCGCAGGCTCTGCTTCAACTTCAAAAGGAATATTGTGACAAGAAAGACTGCTTGCGTTGCCGGTTTGGTTACGAGTATCTGAAACATAGATGATAATAATTATCGCCCCATAGCCTTAGCATTTTATTACTTTTATATTATCTTTGCGCATTGAAAAATAATCCGAGTATATGAAGGCTATCCGCTTTGTTTTTTGTCTGTTTGCGGCACTCATGCTGACGACTCTCAATGGTCTGGCTGCCGAAGAGGAGGATTTCAAGACATTTCTCCAGAAATTCACGTCCAGTGCTTCATTCCAGTATTCCCGAATCAAGTTTCCTTTGAAGTCTCCCATCGCCCTCTTGAAGGATGACGGTGAGACGGAACAGACTTTTCCCTTCACCCGCGAGAAGTGGGCATTGCTAGACGAAGAAACGCTGAAGGAAGGACGTACTACCGAAGAGGAGGGAGGTACCTATATTTCTCACTTCACTGTCAATGAGCCTGCCCATAAAGAGTTCGAAGCAGGCTATGATGAATCAGAACCTTCCCTTCGTGTGGTCTTTGAACTGACGGATGGCAAGTGGTATGTCACCGACTGCTATAACGGCTGGTACAACTTCGATCTCCCTATCAATGAACTGGAAGAAACTATTCAGGCGGTACAAGAGGAAAACAAGGCTTTCGAAGAACTTCATCCTTGATGAAGTGGGGGCAGAAATCCGCCTCAATCATTATTTTATCCTTCTTCTGTACGATTTATGCCCCTCTTTTTCCAAAAAGAGGGGTTTCTTTGTACCGTACTAATACATTGAAATATGCGGTTACAACTTCTTTTGATGCAACTTCTCTTATGTGTCCTCCCCGGTATGGAGATGGGCGCTTCCTGCCGGCTTACCGCCTGGGTCGTGGAGGATTCTTCCGGAAAAGTGGAAATTACATGTATCGGCGATACGATGGATATTGTATCTCCGGACGGGCTGTCCCTTTGGTATAAGGAACGGTTGACGGGAAACTATGAGATTACCTACCGGGTACAAGTGGTGGTTGAGAATGGTAGCTACGACCGTCTCAGTGACTTGAATTGTTTTTGGGGGGCCGATGACCCCCGGCATCCGGATGACTTCTTTGCCCGCAGTGCATGGCGCAACGGCGAGTTCAAGAATTACAATACGCTGGACCTTTACTATGTGGGCTACGGCGGTAATGATAATGGAACTACGCGTTTCCGTGAATACCATGGAGAGTATTATGGAGTGGACGATGCAAAGATTAAACCCATCTTGAAAGAGTATACCGATGCCGCCCACCTTTTGAAGCCCAACCATTGGTATGAAGTTAAAATCCGTGTGGAGAATGGAGCCACCACTTATGCCATGGATGGTGAAGAGCTTTTCAGCTTACCGGTTGCCGATGGCAAAGGAGACGGCTATTTCGCCTTACGGTTGTGGCAGAACCACGTACGTTTTGCAGATTTCCAAGTAGCAAATATCGATAACCTTCAATAAACAGACATGATGCAATTCAGTAAATGGAAAATAGGAGCGGTAGCGCTCGTTTGCATGTTGCTGCCGGGCAGTGTACACGCACAAATCGTGAAGAATGAGCGCTTGCTTTCTTTTGAGGAGAAGCAGGTTCCGGCGTTTGTCACTACGGCAGCCGGTTCGCAGTTGGGCATTAGCGACGAACATTATAGGGACGGCGACCACAGTTTGAGCTGGACTTTCGAGCCGGGTGCCGCACTGTCTATCAAAAAAGACTTGAAATTTGAGAAGAAAGACCCGACGGGGAAAGACACCTATCTTTCGGCTTTCATCGTATGGGTGTACAATGAGCAGGCCCAGGACAAGCAGATTCTGTTTGAGTTCCTGAAGGATGGCAAGGTATGCACCTCTTTTCCTTTTGGCATCAACTTTACCGGTTGGCGCGGAGCATGGGTATGTTATGAACGCGATATGCAAGGTACCCCGGAAGAAGGGATGGACGAAATCCGAATTGTAGCCCCCGACGTGAAGGGGAAACTCTTTTTCGACCATCTGATTACTGCCAGCAAGGTGGATGCCCGCCAGCAGACTGCCGACTTGCAGGTACCGTTTGTAAATAAGGGAACCACCAACCACTGGCTGGTTATCTACGAACACTCCTTGTGGAAACCGGACATCCCTCTGACAGACGTGACCGAGGCGCAGAAGCAGGATATACGGATTATGGAGAAGCGTTTCCGCGGCATGCTCTACACACCTTCCGCGCTTTCGGACAAGGAGATGCAGTCCATCCGTGAGAAGTATGATTTTTATCGGATTACCTACAAGAACGGCAAGGTAGCAGGACGTCCTATCTATTTCGTACGTCACTCCGAGGCATACGAACGTATGGTACCCGATTGGGACAAAGATATGTTCTCCAGACTGGGGATAGAGATAAGCGACTATTTCAACCTGATGAAACGCGTCGCCATCGCCTACAACAATGCGGAAGATGCGGCGCTGAAACACGAGTTGAAGCAGAAATTCATCGCCATGTACGATAACGCCACCGACCAGGGTATTGCCTACGGCAGTTGCTGGGGGAATATCCACCATTACGGATATAGTATGCGCGGTCTGTTTGTGGCTTATTTCTTGATGAAGGACGTGTTGCGTGAGGTAGGTAAGCTGGAAGAGGCGGTACGTACGCTCAACTGGTATGCCATCACCAATGAGGTATATCCCGAACCTGCCGTCAACGGTATTGATATAGATACGTTCAACACCAAGTTGCAAGGCCGCATAGCCAGCATTCTGATTATGGAGGATACACCGGAGAAACTGCAATACCTGCGTTCCTTCTCCCGTTGGCTGGACAAAGGCTGTCTTCCTGCGCCGGGATTGGCCGGTTCTTTCAAGCCGGACGGTGCCTGCTTCCATCATTGCAACAATTATCCTGCTTATGCAGTGGGCGGTCTGGACGGTGCCACTAATATGATTTACTTGCTGAGTGGTACCGAGTTCCGCCTGTCCGAGCAGGCACACGAGACGGTGAAGAAAGTGCTTCTCACCATGCGTTTCTATTGCAACCTGAAGCAATGGTCTCTCTCCATGTCCGGACGCCATCCCAACGGGGGAGGAAGTCTGATACCTATCCAATATGCCACGATGGCCATTGCCGGTACGCCGGATGGCAAGCAGAAGTATGACCCCGAAATGGCCGCTGCCTATTTGCGCCTGGTTGCCTATACAGAAGCTCCGGACAAGAATGCGCCCGACTATCTGCCGAAGGCTTCCACTCGCCACGAATTGGAGATGAAGAAGTTGCTTGAAGCCCAAGGCTTCCGTCCGGAACCCGACCCGCAAGGCAATCTGGCTTTGGGTTACGGTTGTGTATCCGTACAGCGTCGCAGCAACTGGGCTGCCGTAGTACGCGGACATTCCCGTTACCTCTGGGCTGCCGAGCACTATCTCCCCGCCAATTTCTATGGCCGTTATCTGGCACATGGCAGCATGCAGATTCTTACCGGAAAAACCGATGAAATGGTTACTTTTGCCACCAGTGGCTGGCAGGAGGCCGGTTTCGACTGGAATCGTATTCCGGGTGTCACGAGCATTCATTTGCCTTTCGACCAGCTGCGTGCCCGGGTATTGAATGTCGATACCTTCTCCGGCATGGAGGAGATGCTCTATTCCGACGAAGCTTTTGCCGGCGGTTTGTCCCAAGCACATCTGAACGGTAACTTCGGTATGGTGCTGCATGAACATGATAAGTATAACGGTTCTCACCGTGCCCGCAAGTCGTTCCATTTCTTCGACGGCACCATTGTATGCCTCGGTACGGACATCGAAAACCTAAATACCGAATATCCAACGGAAACCACCGTGTTCCAGCTTGCCGCCACCACTCCCGAAACCCGCCGGTACTGGGAGTCCTGTCAGAGTGACGGGCAGACTTATATAGATCCCAACGGCGTAGGTTATTACATTTCCAAAGCCTCCCGCCCTGATGCCCGCTACGAGAAGAACTTCCCGCAAGTGACCGTGGGCGAGCGTAGCACCAAGCCCACTTCCGGCGACTGGGTGTCCTTGACATTACAGCATGGCAAAGCCCCGAAAGGCGCTTCCTACGAATATGCCGTGCTACCCCACACGGATGCCGCCGCTTTGGAGGCATTCGCCAAGAAACCCACTTACAAGATTCTCCAACAAGACCGCAACGCCCACATTGTGCGTTCTCCGGCAGACGGTCTTACTTCTTACGTCTTGTTTGAGACTCCGCAAGCTCTGCCCGACGGCGGATTGTTGCAGAAAGCCGATACATCGTGCCTTGTCATGATACGCGAATATAAGGACAAGCTTCTGCTGACTGTCTCCCAACCCGACCTGGCCTTGTATCGTGGTCCGAGTGACGAGGCTTTCGATAAAGACGGAAAACGTATTGAGCGCAGTATCTATTCACGCCCGTGGATAAAAAATGTCAGTGGTGAAATTCCCGTGACCATTACGCTGAAAGGTTTGTGGAAAGTGACCGAAACTCCATATTGTCAAGTGGTGGTGGCCGACCGGAAGCAGACAGTACTTCGTTTTACCTGTCGCGATGCAGTGAGCCTTGACGTGGAATTGAAAAGGTGAACCTTAGAAATCGATTTTTAAATCCGATAAATTTGTACCATGATGAAATTCAAAGACGTACTATTTTGTACCACAGCTTTTGTTCCAGTTTTGTCGGGAGCCAAGGAGTTGCCGAATATTATCTATATTGTGACCGATCAGCAAACGGCTTCTGCTATGAGCTGTGTGGGAAATACGGATGTGCATACCCCGAATATAGACCGTTTGGCGCAGGCGGGTGTCTTGTTTACCAATGCTTATTGCTCTGCTCCCTTGAGCGGTCCTTCTAGGGCATCCATGTTTACGGGACACACATCCCATGAAATAGGTCTTGCGAGAAACAATGTGCCTATGCCCGATTCCTTGCGGGCAACGACCTTGGGAGTTCTGATGCAGCATGCCGGATATGAATGCGCATATGCCGGAAAGTGGCATGTACATACCGCTTCCATACCGGATCGGGAGTTTGGTTTTTCTGTCCTTCATCCGCACACCGACCACGGATTGGCTGAGGCTTCCGTTGCCTTTCTTGAACGGGAACACACCCGGCCCTTCTTTCTTGTAGTTGGCTTCGATAATCCCCACAATATCTGTGAATATGCACGTGGGCAGAATCTGCCATACGGCAATTTGCCTGAACTTTCTCAAGACGAATGGCCTGGATTGCCCTTGAACTTTTCCCGCCATCCTTACGATGCCGATGTGATAACCTATGAACAATCGCTGAACTATTCGACCTATCCCACGCGTCATTATTCCCCGGATGACTGGCGTCGCTATCGCAGTCTTTATTTCCGTTTGGTAGAAAAAGTGGATGCTGAAATCGGAAAGATTGTCGACATCATTGATCGGCGGAATCTATGGAAGAACACGGTAATTATCTTCACGAGCGACCACGGTGACGGTGTGGGAGCACATCAATGGAATCAGAAGTCTGCTCTTTACGAAGAAGTGGTGAACATCCCTCTGATAGTGACTCTACCCGGAAAGAAGAATGCCGGAAAAGAGATGCCGCAGCTCGTCAATGCAGGTGTTGACTTCTTTGCTTCCGTATGCGACTGGGCAGACATTCCTCTGCCCGGAGGTTTGTATGGCGTTTCTTTTAAATCCTTGGTTGAGAGTGCCGACCCAGAACAGGCACACCAACCTTATGTGGTCATAGAAACCACCTTCGACAAAGGTATTACCCGTGGTTGGGCTTTGCGTACTCCGCGTTATAAATATGTGTTGTATGATAAAGGAAACTATCGTGAACAGCTTTATAACATGGAGGACGACCGCGGAGAGATGCGTAACTTGGCTCTTGAAAAGAATTATCGGGAAGTGTTGCAGCAGCATCGCGCCTATTTGGGCGAATGGATGAGACGGCATCGTGTGGCGCAGATACGGCCTGAGGTACATCTAATCCCGGAGTAATGTTCTTTCCATTTTGTAACTGTTTGCATCGCTTGTGAAACTTCGGTAAGCTCAAAATCGGTTTCTCAAAGTTCTGCAAACAGTCGAGCGACGGCTACTTCGTAGTTGCTTAGCTTCGTTGTCTTATGGATGATTTTCTTTGCTTTCCGGTCGGCATTGGGAAGCAGGTATTCCCAAAAACTTTTCATTTTTGTCAGCAGTTGTAGGTCACCACCTTGTAGGCGTTCCTTGTAGGCATTGAACACTTCGTTGTGTAGTAGTCTCACTTTTTTTGCCATTTCATCGGAAGAAAGAGGATGTCCTTGCTGGTACTCCCAGGCCAAAGCAGGGTTGGCGAGCAATCCACGTCCTATGACAACACCAACCAATCGGGGAAAGCGGGCGACTATGCTTTCGATGTCATCTGGCGTGTGTATGTCACCGTTGTACAACAGTGGTTTGTCACATCCCTTGTAGAAGGCTTCAAAGCCATTCCAGTCAACAGTACCTTTATACTGCTGGATGCCTAAGCGCGGATGGAGAGTGACATGTGAAAGTGGCAGTTCGTTCAGTAGAGGGAGCAGGGCGAGGCACTCGTCCGCATGTTCCCATCCCAATCGCAGTTTTACTGAAAAGCGGATTTCCGGGAACTTCTCTACAGCGGTTTTCAGCAGCGCCTCTACCTCCTTGGGGTGGGGCAACATACCTGCTCCGTTGTGCCGCTTGACCAACATGGGAAACGGACAGCCAAGGTTGATGTCGGCTTCCCGATAGCCGTATTCGATGAAAAGGGCCATTATCTGCTCTAATTTATCGGGAGTCGGGGCTATGAGTTGCGGAATGAAGTGCATTTCCCTGTTGTTGTCGGGATGGATTTCGCGTATGTCCTTGCGACGGATTTCGCCGTGTTCCACACGTACAAACGGAGAATAGTAGGTGTTGATACCTCCGAAGATTCGGGCATGTGCCAAGCGGTAGGCCGAATCAGTGTAGCCTTGCAGTGGGGCGAAGTAGATGGGTAATCTGTTTTCGTTCATATCGGCAAAGATACATGTTTTCTTGCGAAACAGCACTTGCTTTGCCGAAATTCTATATTTTCCCCACTGCTTTCTCCGGCTTTTTATCGCTTGCTAACTATTTGTTCAGCAGGATAAATTCTATAGGCTGCCCGTGTCTGCAAGTCACGGTGAGTACTGTTTCTGTTTGTCCTACTTCTACGGTTACGTCCTCCTGCAGTGTTTTACATTTCCATTGACCTTTCAGTATCAACTTCTTCTCAATGGGGCGGCTTGGCTCTTTGGTGGTAAAAGCCTTTTCAGAGATATTCAAATTGGGGTCGCATACGCTGAGCAAGAGGTTGGAACCAGATTGCTTTTGCATTACCATCGTTTCTGCAGGGATGGAAAGGAATAGTTCGTCTTTTTGGGGAAGATAAGTTTCAAAAGCTGCGTATGCAGTGATACCTGTCTGTTTATCGATAACCACATGGGCGATACTGTCTTTGTGGAGTATCTGGTAAGGTGCTTTCCGTCGGGCGGCATCCAGTTCTTTTGGACTGGGCTGTATCAATACCATATATTCGTATCCGGCATTTTGTGGCGCTGCCCCATGATTGATATAGGCAGAAGCAAAAGTTCCTTGTGTCTTGGCACGGGTTTTTTCATGGTGGGAGTCTTGCCGGGCAATCTGTATCTGCACGTTATCTCCATTCACCAGATAGTAATTGTTATATCCATCTTGGATGCAATGACGTTTGCCATCGTTTAATTCTTGGTGGAAAGGCACGTTCTTTAGTTTGCCGTCTACATAGATGTCGCTTTTCCCCTTTTGGAAGGTACTTTGAAAGAGCGTTGTTTCCGTTGGGAAAGAAGCATTGCTATTGCTGATACCCGTACCCAGACATATCATACGGTTATTGAAACAGAACACAGATTTGCGGGCAACGAAATCGGGTGTGAAGTTTTTCAAGTTACGTTCCATCAGCTTCATGGCAAACATACCGTTCTTACCTTCAAGGGAACTGCTGCCGGAGAAGTTCTCTTTGGAATGTGCCATGGTGGTACCGGGCAGAGGACTGTCTAGTAAGTCGAACGGTAAATGTATTGTGGTGGTTCCGGGCAGACGGTTCCAGTCCCATCCGTTTTCATCGAAACCGCTGGCTTTGCGCGACGGATAACCCATGATTTGGACGGAACCATAACTTTGGTAACGTCCGTAACGATTATCTTTCCTATAGATTTCGGATCCCCATACATCGGTAGTATAGCCTTTCAAGGTTACCATCCAGTCGTTTCGGCGGAAAATGCCTGCCGAACCATAATTGTATACAAAAAAGCCTTGCGGAGCTTTTGCGGGGGTAATTCCTTCTTTTCTGAAATAGATGGCTTCGGGAGTATCATTGTTGCAAAGCCGCATATAGTCTGCTGCTAAGTGGTGGTCGAAGGTATTGCTTTCTCCTGATAAATCTCCGGCAAGGGCAAGATAGGCAAAGGCAGCTACGTCATTTTCTTTCATGGAACCTCCGAAAGGGTGTCTTCCGCTGATACCGATACCCCATTCATAGATGTTGCAATAATTGCGCATAGATATGAATGCGGATTTCAGCACCTGGCGTGCTTCCATGGTAGGCACGTACCGGGTATGGCTGGTGAGTGCTATGAACTGCCCTACCATGGCGAGCACTCCGGTGGTATAGGCAGGATAGAATCCTCCGTGGTGGAAGGTTGTTCCGTCTACCTTGATACCGCCAATGGTTCCCGGACTGTATTGCAAGGAACCACTCAGCCATCTGGAGAGTCCGGCAAGGGCCCGTGCTCTTTCCCTTTCGTCCACAAACAAGAGTGCAGATACGGTTTTTGCCATCAGCAGGGTGTGCCAGCTATCCAGTAATTCGTCCCGTCCGTATTGGAAAGGTATCCTTGTTTCTTGTAATGCTGACCAGAAGATAAGTGCTGAGAGAATATTATCCCTATTGGGAGCTTTCCAGATAGCGTCGCGCATCAGCCATGCCGTAGTATATATTTTTCGTACCTGATAACCGTAGTGATGGTTGGTGCCCATGCCACTGCCAAAAGCGAAACCTTGGTTGATAGCGTAGTCCCAAACGAGGAAGTAATTCTTTGCCGATTGGGCAGAATGGTTGTAGTAAGCATCGTATGCAAACCCCGAGAGCATATCTTCCAGATCGTTCCAAGAGAGTTCGCCTTTTCGACGGTTTAGTTCATCGGGTGCTACAACGGGAGCACCGGTGAAACCGTTACTGGATGGACGGATATTGGCCGCCTTGAATGTGCTGTAGGCTTTTGATATTCCTTTTTTAGGTGCTTTTGGGGTGTCGAGTATTGCGGTCAGCCGTGCTTCTACAGTGGCCAGTTCTTGTTTCTCGTCGGTGGTTAACGATTCGCTCAGAGGTAGGTCGTATTGATATTGTTCCCATTGCCAGACGCGGCACCAATGCCACAGGTCGCGATAGGTCAGCGAGTTATTGGTCGGCATCTGCAAATCGGGGGTAGTACGGTCATTGATTTTTTTTACCGGGAAGGTCAGTCGGTCTATAAAGACTCGTCCGGTGCGGTTGGGGGCAATGATACGGTAACCGGCAATTTTCTTATCTTGTTTGTCTCCTTGCATGTGCTTGAAGCTTATCCAGCAGGCGCGCCATCCGGCAGCGTATAGTCGGAATCCGAAGTGATGGGAAACATGTCCGTTGGGAGAGTAAAATTCAAAACGCAGGGAGTCTTGCTGAGGCTTTTCATTGTATATCCACAGAGTGATTCCGTTGTCGCCCTCCAGGGTAAAAACAGATTCGGATGGAATGTCCAATATGCTGTTAGGAGAGAATTTCCACTCCAGGCTCTTGCTTCCTTCTTTATAGTATGATGATGATAACGCCAACTCTTGTTTATCGGAACTTTTGAAGTTACAGGGGATTTCTTCTTCGAAACTTACGAATTGTGCAAAAGCGGATGAACTAAGATAGGTCAAAATAAATAGCAACTGAAAAAACTTTCGTGTCATAACTATCAGGTTAAATAAGGTAATTAATTGATTGTGTTACAAAATTACGGAATATTGTTTTCATAAGATGTGTGGATTGTACAAAACAAGTGGTAAAATCATTCATTAAAATGAGGAGAGTAATCTCTCGATTACCCTCCTCTGCACAAATAAAATTAATTAAGGTCTATTTGATTATTTGTGATATAGAGATAATAAGGTTAGAAGTCTTGCGGTTTTATTACCACCATTTGTTCTGTTTTAGTTTAGTATTCACGGACAGTTCTTTGTTGGGAATGGGATAGAACTGATGTTTTTCTTCTGTTTTGGCTGCTACAGTAGCGGCGAAGTCATATTTGCCACCGGTCTTGTCGGCCTTGGCTTCATTTTCACTCTGTGAGTTCCAGCGTTTGTCGGCTGCTGCCGTACCCAGTGTATTCTGCATTCTTTCCAAGTAAATTCCCCAACGTACCAAATCGAACTTACGTATGGACTCGAAGCAAAGTTCGCGGGCGCGTTCATCACGTAATTCTTGTTGGAACTGGTCGTATGACAAGTTTTTGAGTTCCGGAATGCCGGCGCGCTTGCGTACAAGATTTATTGCTGTATAAGCCAGGTCCGTAGGTTGCTTGTTCACTTCATTTTCGGCTTCGGCCAGCATTAGCAATACGTCGGCATAGCGCAGAATCGGATAATTCTCGGGAGTCCAGTTCTTGTTCTTGTTTTCGGCTGTTTCCCACTCACGGCGGAACTTGCCACAACGGCGCATGGTGATTTCATGGTCTTTCCATTTTACTTGCACATCTTTCGCATTCAAGTAATAAGGTGCCATGGAAAGGTCACGACGTTTGTCTGTACTGTTCTTTTCAAATAAATCCCAAAGGACTAATGTACCTGCATAGAAAGCATAGGTATAACCTTTACCCGTGGCGTTACCATTTCTTTGGGCGTTACCGATGGTATTACCAATACGGCTTTCGGTATAATTATTGTCAAGGCGAGTACCTATAAATTCTACTTCCCAGATGGATTCGTTATATTCAGTGTCATATTTATCTGTTGCCATACACTTCCACATGGCGTACACATCAGGGTTTAAGTCATGTTTCTTGGATTTGTAGACTTCATTGGCATATTGAGCCGCTTTTTTATAATAGGCTTCTCCACCGTCGGAAGGTTTTCCTGCTCTCCATAAGCATACGCGTGCTAGGATGCCATATACAGAAGTTTCTTTCACGTGGGATGGGCTTTTGTCATATTCTTTTTTGTCAACCAAGGGAATGCAATCTTCCATTTCTTTGATAATCCAGTCTAATGCTTCCGCATTGGAGGTGGCAGGCATACTGGCGGCATTGATGTCATCTAAAGATTGTTTGCGGATAGGCACCTCATAGAAAGCCTGTACAAGTAAGAAGTGATAGTAAGCACGGAGGAACTTAGCTTCCCCTTTGATTCTATCTTTGGCGATTTGACTCATTTCTGCCTTGTCTATGTTCTCAAGCAAACCATTGGCGTTTTTAATGCCGGTGTATAGTGCTTCCCAGATATTCCATATTTCTTGAGTGGTGCTGGTATAGTCGTTTGCCCATAGCTTACCGGAAAAGTTGCTGTTGCGCGTATAGTAGCTCAGGTCATCTATATTGGTCATTTCTGTGGAATAGAAATTACCATATAAGTTGGCGGTTGCCATTGGGTAATATACTGCGGCAAGTGCCATGGTACATTCAGACTCGTTTCTATAGAATGTGGTTGGTGAAACGAAATCGTATGGTTCGGTTCCTAAGAAGTCACATGAAGTCATAGAGACTACTCCTATGAGGACAAGGGCTTTTTTGAATATATTATAGAACTTTTTCATCATTGTTTTTGTTTTATACGTTTGTTGTTAGAAAGTAAGGTTCACTCCGATAGATGCGTTGAAAGAGCGTGGATATGCAGACCAGTCGAATCCGGGAGTCAATACCGAATTACGTGTAGATACTTCTGGGTCTGAGCCGGAATAGCCTGTAATGGTAGCGATGTTTTCAGCGGAAACAAATACTCTGGCAGAGCTGATGAATGCTTTTCTCAGCATCTGTGCCGGAAAATTGTAACCTAAAGAGATAGATTTCAGTTTCAAGAACGAACCATCTTCCACATAGAGAGAACTATACTCGTTGGAGCCGAGGGCATTTGCACGGGGCATGTTGCTATACGGGTTTTCGGGAGTCCAACGGTTGGTATAGGATGCAAACATGTTAGTGTTCTTCTTCTTGGCGGGATTTTCAAAGACCATTCGGTTAGCGTTCAGAATATCATTTCCTAAACTCCATTGCAAGAAGATACTGAGGTCCCAATTCTTATAGGTAAAGCTATTGGTGAAACCGCCGGTGCATGTGGGCAGGCCGTTACCGATGGTGGTACGGTCTTTGTCATTGATGATACCGTCGCCTGTATCAGGAATACCGTCGCCATTGGTATCTATCGTAGGCATGTCTTTATATTTGGGGTCACCGGGTTGGCAGCCTTTCACGTAAGAAGCGATACCCTCTTTCAGGGTGTACACTTTCTTGCCTTTGTCGTCCGTAGTGATGTTGAAGTCCGATTCTTTGTAGGTACCTTCATAAATGAAACCATACATCTTGCCGGCCGATTCGCCGATACGGCTGACGTATGCGGGCATGGTTTTGTACTTGTTGTCCCAGCTTACATAACTTGTAATTTCACCTTTTCCTTCCGTCAATGCGGTAATCTTGTTGGAGTTGAATGCTATATTGAAGTTGGAAGTCCATGAGAACTTCTTATTCTTCAGGTTGATAGTTTCCAAAGTAAGCTCGAAACCTTTGTTCTTGAGTTTACCGACATTGAGCGTTGCACTGGAGAAACCGGAACTGCCTGGAACATCAGCTCTGAGTAACAAATCCTTAGTGGTTTTTATATAATAATCGGCAGTCACGTTGATACGTCCGTCGAAGAAACCTAAATCCAGACCGAAGTTTATTTGTTCGGTAGTTTCCCACTTGAGTTGTGAATTGGCTTTATTGGCAATATGGAAACCTGGGGTAAATGAACCATTCCAAGGATATTTATACACGTTGTCGCTTGTAATCAGTTTGGCCATGTAGTCAAAGTCGCCCACACGGTTGTTACCTGTCTGGCCGTAGCTGAGGCGTAGTTTTCCATTAGACAGCCAAGAAGCATTTTCCGATACAAAAGCTTCGCGACCGAAAGCCCATGCCACAGATGCAGAAGGGAAATATCCCCAGCGGTTGTTTTTCGGGAATTTAGAAGAACCGTCGGCACGCATGGTGGCGTTAAGGTAGTATCTTGAATCATAGTTATAGTTGATACGACCGAAATAGGACATCATCTTGCTTTCTCCCTGGTTGCTCTCTATGGTTTGGTTGGTACCTTTATCTAGTCCTGCCATACCGAAAGACTCATTACTGATATGTTCGGTTGCTACGGAGTGGGAGTAATTGCTGTTCTTCTGTAAACTTAAACCTGCCAGTACATTCATGCTGTGAAGTTTTTTATTGAACTGATAGGTCAATGTGTTTTCGTTCAGATAGCTTCTGAATTCATATTGGTACAAATTAGCATTGATACCTTTACTTTGTGTATTGGAAGGGTGAGAATTACCGGTACGGGTATTAGAACCATTAAACTCTTCTTTCTTTATGTCACGGCTCGAATAGCCTGCTGCAACTTTAAACTTCAAGTTCTTGATGATTTCATACTCTGCACTCAAGTTGGCTTGCAATGTGTTGGTAGTGTTCCTGCGATATTCGTTCTTGGCCGACAATACAGGGTTGAAGCGATAGTCTTCTGCCATGTCTATATCGGTATCGTAAATTTCGTCTTTTAAGTCGGCGCCTGACGGAGATACGGGACGGTAAGCCCATACACTGTACATGAATGCGGTAGACATGGCGCTGGTGTTGTTCGAGGGATTGGGCCCGTTCTGTGTTGTACTGGCAAAGTTGGCGTTGGCATCTACCTTCAGTCTCTTGTTGAATTGCTGGCTGAGGTTGACACGTGCCTGGTATCTGTTTAAGTCAGAATTGATGATGACGCCTTCCTGGTCATTGTAAGATACGGAAGTAGAATATTTCAAGTCGCCGGCATTGCCATTCAAAAGCACGTGATGGTTATGGCTCATGGCTGTGCGGTAAATCTCTTTCTGCCAATCGTAGGATTTGAATTTGCGGTAATCCTCCAGTGTATTTCCATCTTTCAGATACATGTTCTTGAAATCCTCTGCACCCATGACTTCTTGTTGGAGTTTCACAAATTCATATCCATCCATCATTTCGGGGGTATTGTTCACCAGTCCTACCGTGAAACTTCCGTTGTAGGAGATGGTCGGTTTTCCAGATTTGCCTTTTTTCGTAGTGATGATAACTACACCATTAGCACCACGCGAACCATAGATGGCGGTGGCGGAAGCATCTTTCAAAACGTCAATGGATTCGATGTCATTCGGGTTTAAAGAACCCATGTTAGAGGTTTCTTGCGGGAAACCGTCGATAACATATAGAGGCGCTGTGCTTTGGGTCAATGAACCGGCACCACGAATCACGATGTTGAAGTTGTCACCCAGTCCGCCGTCCGTCGATGAAACCTGCACACCTGCAATACGTCCTCCTAAAGACTCAGCAACATTGTTTACCGGAGTTTTGACTAATTCCTTGATGTCTGCTTTCGCGATGGAACCTGTCAGGTCTTTGCGGCGGACATCGCCGTAACCCACTGCCACTACCACTACTTCTTGCAGTTGTTGTGAGTCTTCTTTTAAATTGATGGAAAGTTTCTGCTGATTGTTTACCTGAATTTCTTGTGTCTGATAGCCGATGAATGAGATAACCAGAGTTCCTTTGGCTGGTACACCGGACAAAGTGAACTCTCCGTTCATATCGGTGATACTGCCATTGCTTGTACCCTTCACGAGGACTGACGCACCGATGATCGGACCGAAGTCATCATTCACCGTTCCGGAGACGGTCAGTTCCTGTGCATTGGCCTGCGTGGCAAATAGGACAAGTAACATAATACCTAATGCTTTAAAGAAGCTGGATTTTTGTTTCATAAATATTAATTTAATTAGTTAATAATAAAGGTTGTTTCTTCGTCTTGTACTCACTTTGGGGTGAAATCACATCGCAAATGTAGGGGATGGAATATACAAACATATCCGTTAATAGTTCGCAAAAAGTACGAATTCGTACAAAACCCGTGGACGGCAACACTCTTGTACTTTTATCTCCCTCCGTTTCACGGCTCTTTCATTTAAGGGAGTTAGAAGGAGTTATCGCCCTTTAACTCCTTTAAATGAAAGGGCCGTGCCTCCGTTTTAGTCCTTTGCGCCCTTAACCTTTTCCAGCAGGGCGGAGAGCGCTTCTATCTTTTCCGGATGGGCATCTGCCACATTGTCTTTTTCAGACGGATCGACGGAAAGATTGTACAGTTGGGGCTGCGGGGCGTTTCCCATTTCCGTTTGGGTCCAATACTCCAGTGCGGGTTTGTCGCTGGGCTCTATGTATTTCCAGTCTCCCTCGATAATGGAGAGCGTATTGTCCAGATTTTGCTGTACGATATAGTCACATCCGGCGGTGTCGGTTCCCAGAAAGTTGTTGAGCTGGTCGCGGCTGTCGGGAGCGGTGCCTGCTTTCAGTGGATGGTCCAGCAGGGCGGCGAGTGAGGCATAGACGTCAATCATGGAGAAAAGGGCTTGTTGTTTGCCGGGCTTGATGCCGCCGGGCCAGCGTACGATGAAAGGGATGCGTGTGCCGGCATCGAAGGCGCTGTATTTCCCGCCGCGGTAGTGCTTCATGGGAGTGTGGCCGTTCAGCAGTTCGCGTGCCCGGTCCTGATAACCGTCGTCTATGACGGGACCGTTGTCACTACAGAATACGAAAATGGTGTTGTCGGCAATGCCGAGGCTGTCCAGGGTATGCATGATTTCGCCCACGGTCCAGTCCAACTGGAGGATGACATCGCCGCGCGCACCCAGACCGCTCTTGCCGGCAAACCGCGGGTGCGGTACGCGGGGAACATGTACGTCCTGTGTCCCCATATAGAGAAAGAAAGGTTCGTCTTTATGGGCGGTGATGAAGTCCTTCGCCTTGTCTGTTATCACGTCGGCGATGTCTTCGTCGGTCCAGAGGGCGGATTTGCCGCCGGTCATCCAGCCGATACGGGGAATGCCGTTGATAATGGTATTGTTGTGTCCTTGGCTGGGCTTCATTTTGACGAGTCCGGGATTTTCGAGGCCGGTAGGCCAGTCACCTACTTTGTGGTCGTAGCTCACAGTGATAGGGTCGTTAGGGTCGAGGCCTACCACGTGCCCGTTCTCTACAAAGACGCAGGGGACGCGGTCGACGGTGGCGGGGATGATGTATTCATAATCAAAGCCGATGTCTTGGGTGTTCGGTTTAATCCGGCGGTTGAAGTCCGTACCGCCTTCAGGGCCCAATCCGAGGTGCCACTTACCTACTGCACCGGTTGCATAGCCTTCTTCCTTGAACATATCGGCCATAGTGACGCAGGCGGTATCGATGATGAGTTCGGAATTGCCCGGAGCGATGCCGGTATTCTTCTGTCGCCAGGGATACATGCCCGTCAGCAGGCCGAAACGGGAAGGAGTGCTGGTGGAAGAAGTGGCATAAGCGTTGGTAAACTGCATGCCTTGTCCGGCAAGGCGGTCAATGTTGGGAGTGCTTACTTTGGTGGCACCGTAACAGCTCAGGTCGCCGATACCCAGGTCATCAGCAATCAGATATACTACATTGGGCTTCTGCGGCGAGTGCTCCGAAGTCTTGTCTTTAGGTTGGCTTCCGCATCCCGCTATCAGGGCTACACCGGGAATCAGAGACCACAAGGGGGAAAAATGCTTCATAGTTCTTTGACTTTAGATTGTAATTCTGAGGTCAAAGGTAAGAGGTTTTATGGAATCGGGTGTATAAGGAAGTACAAGGGAAGGGAGAAAAAGTACAAACCGTATCATGCGATGGCTTGATGTACAATATTAAGATGTCTCTTCACTGTCTTCCGTACTTTCCTCTCCTCCATTCTCTCCTTTGCGGTAGGCCAGCGGGCTGACGTGGTAAATGTCCTTGAAGCATTTGGAGAAATAGCGTGAAGAACTGAAACCTATCCGGTCCGAAATTTCGGTGATATTCAGTTCCGGATTGTTGCGCAGCATCAGGGCACCCTTCTTCAGGCGGATAGTCAGGATAAAGTCGTTCGGAGTTTGCCCGGTGATAGCCTTCAGCTTGGTGAACAGATTGGTGCGTGCCATTGCCATTTCACGTGCAAAGACGTTGACGTTGAATTCCGTATCGTCCAGATGTTTCTCAATGACTGTCATGGCGCGGTCCAGAATCTCCTTGTCTATGGGATTGGTGGCAAGCATCTGTGCGAAAGCCTGTGGTTGCTTGCTGAACTTCTCCTGCAGAAGAATACGCGAGTTTACCAGATTGTTGCAGCGCGAAATCAGCAGATTGGTGTTGAACGGTTTGGTGATGTAATCGTCCGCACCGATGCGCAGTCCCTCGATGTTCTGTTCGATGGCAGTCCGTGCAGTGAGCAGCACCACGGGGATATGGCAGGTGTTGAAGTCACTTTTTATCTGTTTGCACAGTTCCGTTCCCGACATGTTGGGCATTACTACATCGCTGACTACGATATTGGGCATTTCGCTGCGCACCAGTGCGAGTCCTTCCGCTCCGTCGGCCGCAGTCAGCACTTCGTAGAAGGGCTTGAAGATACCTGCCAGCATGTCGCGGATGGAGTCGTTGTCTTCCACTATCAGGATTTTTGCATCCGGGAGTCGTTTGATGGGAGCACTCTCTTCCAGCTCCGCCTTGAGCAGGGCATCGTTTTCCGGTTTGGGAATTTCTATTTGTTGCACACTGTCTGCATTCTTGTTTATTTGCTCTTCGTCAAACTGTGCGTTCCCCAATTGCAGGTTTACGATGAAGCTGCTACCTTTGCCCAGTTCGCTTTCCACACGGATGGTGCCGTGATGGAGCTCCACGATACCCTTCGTCAATGCCAGGCCGATACCCGTACCCGTCTTGCTTGCATCTGTAGAGTCCATTTGGTCTATCTGGTAGAAGCGGTCGAATATCTTGTCCACTTCCCGGGCATCTATGCCGCTGCCGGTATCGGTCACGCGGATGACGGCATTGCTGCCTTCGGTCTTGATGCTGAGGGTGATGCTGTCTTCCGCCTTGGTATGCTTGACGGCGTTGGACAGCAGGTTGTTTATCACTTTCTGCATCTGTTTTTGGTCATACCATACTTCGAGGCTGTCTGTTTCCTTCTCGAAGTAGAGGCTGATTTGTTTGGCGCTGGCATATTCCAGGAAAAGCAGATAGTTTTCGTATAGGAAGTTCACGATGTTGTGTGGACTTACCTTTATCTTCATGTGCCCTTGTTCCTGCTTGCGGAAGTCGAGCAGCTCGGTGATGAGTTCCCGTAGCTGTATGCTGTTCTTGTAGATGCCCAGTACCTTGTTATATATGGCAGGCGTGAAGTTCTGGAGTTGCATCAGCGTTTCCACTTGGGCCACGATGAGTGTCAGCGGGGTGCGGAATTCATGGGAAATGTTGGTGAAGAAACGTAGCTTTGACTGGTTCAGGGCCTCTACGTCACGGATGTGCTTCTGTTCGTACTTCAGTGATTCCCGCAACTTGATTCTGGACTTGTAGGTACGCACCAGATACCAGAGCAGGATTCCCGTCACTATCAGGTAGATAAGATAGGCAAGGGGAGTCTTGTAGTAGGGAGGCAACACGTGTATGGTCAGGTGGACTTGCGGACAAAGGCTCTCGTCTTTTCCGTTGGGCTTTATAATCAAGTTATAGGTTCCGGCGTTTAGATTGGTATAGGTGATGTTGTGCAGTCCACGGGCACTGTTCCAGTCGTTGGAGAAGCCTTCCAGCTTATAGATGATGTCGTCTTTGTTGGCGGCTACATAGTTTGAAGTGGCGAACTCTATGCTGAACATGGACTGGTCAGCGTTGAGCGTAATCTCGGGGGTGCAGTACAAGGCTTGCTGCAGGATACCGGTCTCATCTCCCACTTGTATTCCCGTTCCGTTCACAATGAGGCGGGAGAGGATGATTTTGTAGGGTTTTGGTGTGAAGTTCAACTCCATTTCGTGGAAAGAAATCATTCCCTGCGTGCCTCCCAGGAATATTTCTCCGTCACGGGTCACGCAAAGGGCATTCTCATTGACGGCAGTCATTGGGAAACCGTTTTCGGCACTGTAGTTCAGGAATGCCTTTTGCCGGTAGTCGAAGATGGAGAAGCCTTCGTTGGTGATGAGCAGCAGTTTGCCGCTGGTGGGGGATTCCTCCGTCTCATAGATACAGTCGCTGGAAAGGCCGTTCTTCGCTTGGTCAAAGTTCTCGAAGTCGTTGCTGGCAGGGCGGTATAAGTCTAGTCCGCTGCCCGAAGTGGCGAACCACAGATTGCCTTTGCTATCTTGGGTAATGTTGTTTACATTGTTGTTGCTGATGCTGTGTGGGTCGGCAGTATCATGGCGGTAGTTGGTCAGTTTGCCGGTATCGAAACGGTAGCTGAACACACCTTCGCCCGTGGCTGCAATCCAGAGCGTACCGTTGCTGTCGAAAGTGACATCTGCCACCATCTTGATTTTTTTGCCTTCTTTGCTGTCCTGGAACAGTTGTTGGCATTTCCCGTTGGCAGGGTCGAAGAGGCAGATTCCGTTTTGGGTGGCTATCACCAGGTGGTCTTGGTAAGGCGCGATATCGCGGATGATATCGGAAGGCAAGGTCTCCGGATTACCTGCTTCCATGCGGTAGTGTGTGAATCGCCCCGAGCGTATGTCCAGTCTGTTCAGTCCGCCCAGATGGGTTCCTATCCAGATGATGTCTTTGGAGGCATCATAGTAGAGAGCCTTGATGTTGTTATGGGAAATACTGTTGGGACCGATTTCCGGGCGGAACCATTTGAACTCACGGGTACGGCGGTTGTAATAGTTCAGTCCGCCCCCTTCGGTGCCAATCCACAGATTGCCGTCCTTGTCTTCGATGGTGCGGCCTACAACCGGATTGCTCAGCCCCTTCTTTTCGATGGGCGAATACATATAGCGGCTGTATATCTCGTACTCGGGGTTGAAGTAGTTGACGCCGCCAAAGTAGGTCCCCAGCCACAGCGTTCCTTGGTTGTCCTTTACGATGCACCAGATGGAAGAGTGTGTCAGTCCGTCGCTCTGGGCATCACTGGCAGTGTGGTTCTGGAAGAGTCCCGTACTTTTGTCATACCGGTTCAGACCGTTGAATGTCCCAATCCAGATGTTTCCCAGATTGTCTTCACAGCAGGCTCGCACGAAGTTGGAAGAGATGCTGTAAGGGTTCTTTGCGTCGTATTCAAAGATTTCGATGGTTCCGTCGGTCTTTACATGGTGCAGCCCTTCTTCCCAGCTGCCAATCCATAACTCGCCTTCGCTGTCTTGGTATATGCTGGTGATGTTGCCTTTCAGGATGGAGTGGGTCAGCTCGTTCTTGTCCAGTTGCAGGCGGTATGCTCCGTCGGTGGTCGTTCCAATCCACATTTGTCCTTTGTCCAGATGCATACAGCAGATTTCCAGACTTTTTCCGGGAAGCTGGTAATAGAGGTCAAAGTTCCCGGTCTGCTCGTTATAGCGGTAGATTTCATTCTGTTTTCCGATGAAAAGGGCCTCTTTGTAATATATGCTGTGCACATTTCCTTGCAGCAGGGTGGTGAATCTTTGGGTGGCGAGATTGAACTCGGCTACTCCTTCCGTACAGAGCAGGTAGATTTTTCCGTTACGGTTGCCGGCCATGCGCAGCACGGTGTTGCAGAAAAGGCTGTAAGGGTCGTTCTTCTGCAGCTTGTAAGTTTGTATGTCTTCTCCGTCATAACGGTTCAAGCCTTCTCGGGTTCCAATCCATAATACACCGTTTTCATCGATGTAAAGGCTGTTCACGGAGAATTGTGACAGACCGTCGTCGGTTGTCAGATGGTTGAAGGTGATGTTCTGCGCCTGCAGGGTTGCAGCAATCATGCTTACTGAAACAAGAAGCAGCCGGATGATAAACGTTCGCACTTTTCGGGTAGTTTTTAAGGTTTCAGTTACAAATATAGGTATATTTTGTACAAGACTTCTTATTTATTAGGCAGTTTTTGCGGTTATGTTTGGATAAATGTATAATTTTGGAAGCGCGCCGAACGATACTTGTCTTTTGATAGATGGCAATCGGCGTATCTTTGTAAACAAATTAATTCATTTATTATCATGAAAGACCTTTTATCTATTGTATCTCATTTTCAAATGCAGGGTACGGTTCGTGAAATCAAGCCTTTAGGCTCAGGCCTGATTAACGATACGTACAAAGTGACCACCGCTGAGGCCGATGCGCCGGACTATGTTCTGCAACGTATCAATCATGCCATTTTCCAGAATGTAGAGATGTTACAGTCTAATATCGAGGCTGTGACCGGGCATATCCGTAAGAAACTGGAAGAGAAAGGAGAAGCCGATGTCGAGCGTAAAGTGCTTCATTTCATCCCCACGGCCGAAGGGAAAACCTATTGGTATGACGGTGAGAACTACTGGCGTATCATGACTTTTATTCCCCGTGCCAAGACTTACGAGACGGTGAACCCCGAATATTCCTATTATGCGGGAGCTGCCTTCGGTAATTTCCAGGCTATGCTTGCCGACATTCCAGATACATTGGGCGAGACAATTCCCGATTTCCACAACATGGAGTTCCGCCTGAAGCAACTCCGTGACGCTGTGGCTGCCGATGCTGCGGGACGTGTGCAGGAGGTGCGGTATTTTCTGGATGAGATAGAAAAACGCGCTGATGAAATGTGTAAGGCAGAACGTCTGTACCGTGAAGGCAAACTGCCCAAACGGGTATGCCACTGTGATACGAAAGTAAACAACATGATGTTCGACGAAGACGGTACGGTGCTTTGTGTCATTGACCTGGATACGGTGATGCCCAGCTTCATCTTCTCCGATTATGGCGATTTCCTTCGCTCAGGTGCCAACACGGGGTTGGAAGACGACAAGAATCTGGATAATGTGAACTTCAATATGGAAATATTCCAGGCATTTACCAAGGGTTATCTGGAATCGGGCAAATCCTTCTTGTTGCCGATAGAGATTGAGAATCTGCCTTATGCGGCTGCCTTGTTCCCATACATGCAGTGCGTACGCTTCCTGGCAGATTATATCAACGGTGATACTTATTATAAAATCCTGTATCCGGAGCACAATCTTGTGCGTACCAAGGCTCAGTTCAAACTGTTGCAGAGCGTGGAGGAGCATACACCGGAGATGAAAAAATTCATTGACTCATGTATCTGAAAAAGTTTTTAATGACGATAGCGGCAGCTCTTTGCATGTTGCCGCTATCTGCAATTAATCCCCAAAATAGTAAAATGAAAGAATTGAATGTAAAGAAAGTAAGTGCGGCCAATATACCGGTAGAGTCGGTTCCGGCTCTTCTGGATGAAGAGAAGGTGGCGTTTCAGCCCGTAAACACAGTGAATTGGGCTGCTTTTCCTTATACTCCCGATGTGGAATTCCGCATAGCGCATACGGAAGATGCCATTCTGCTGCATTTCAAGGTAAGGGAAGCGAGTGTACGCGCAGTTGCAGGCCACGATAACGGTCCGGTTTGGGAAGATGCGTGTGTAGAGTTCTTCTCTGTGCCTGCCGATGACGGAGTGTACTACAATATGGAGTGTAATTGTGCCGGGACTCTGCTTATTGGGGCAGGTGCCGGACGTGGAAACCGCCAGCATGCCCCGCAAGAGGTGCTCGATAAAGTACAGCGTTGGGCTTCTTTGGGACGTGAGGCTTTCGACGAAAGAGTAGGTGAGTGTGCCTGGGAAGTGGCCCTGGTCATCCCTTATTCCGCTTTCTTCCTGCATGACATCACTTCGTTGGATGGAAAGACGCTCCGTGCCAATTTTTATAAATGCGGTGACAAGCTCCAGACTCCCCATTTCCTTTCCTGGAATCCGATAGGTCTGGAGAAGCCGAACTTCCATTGCCCGGAGTTCTTCGGTACCCTGCATTTCGAGTAGTAGTAGAACAAAAAATTACTCAACCTGCCCTCACCACTATCACCGCTTTTCTGAAACTCCCTATTCATCGCCCTTTCAAGGGTGAGTGAGAGCAAATAAAAAGGGTGAGGGCAAATTTTACCCTCACCCTTCCGAGCGTACCCGGTTGCTTCCTGCTTCTTTCCCCGTCTTTTATAGGACAAGACAGACCATTGTCTACAGAAACAGTATAATAAATACCCTTTATATACTTAATCCGTTAGTTCACAACACTGAACAGTTTGTTCCAGCATTAGAGAACACTTTGTTTCAGTATAGAAAAACACTTTGTTTTCATATAATGGAACGAACTGTTTTGTTAAGGGAAACAAAGTGTTCTCTATAAGGAAACAAAATGTTTAGTTAAAGGAAACAGTTTGTTTTACTTAGCATACTGCCTGGAATGAATGTGCATCAAAAAATAGTAAAAGATAATGCAGGAACTATTGTAGAGGAATATAGAAAAGGGCACGAACTACGCAGACTTACAGAAAAGAATTTATTCATCCGTATTGTCTGCGTGATTCGTGCCCGAAGAAGGGTGTTTACTTCACGATTCCTTTGGAATTCTTGATGAAGTTGATGATATTGTGTATCTCGTCACTCATCGGTACTTGGTCTTCAATCTTCTGCAAGGCATCCTGCACGCTGAAGTTTCCCTGGTATACCAGACGGTAGGCATTTACGATATGGCGCAATACACGTTCGGTCACCTGGTGTTTGTGTTGAAGCACAGCAGCGTTGATACCGTGGTATTCTGCCGGATTACCGTTCATGATGATATAGGGCGGCACATCCTTTGATATGCGGCAGCCTGCCTGAATCAGTACCCAACTTCCAATGTGGCAGTATTGGTGCAGAATGACGTTGCTGCTCAGAATGGTGCAGTCGTCTATCTGACATTCTCCGGCTACGGTAGTCTTGATACCCAGTACACAATGGTTGCCTATCTGCACGTCGTGGCAGAGGTGTACACCATCCATCAGGTAGTTTTCATTGCCGATGCGGGTGGCGCTTCCTGCATGGGTAGCACGGCTGACAACCACGTTCTCGCGGATGTCGTTATTATCACCGATAATCAGCATGCTGTTCTCTCCCGTATAATGGAAGTCTTGCGGTTCGGCACCCAGAACGGCATTGTGATGCACCTTGTTCCCTTTTCCCATGCGGGTACCGTGCAGAATTTTTGCCCCCGACATAATAATACAGTCATCACCGATTTCCACGTTCCCTTCGATAAATGCAAAGGGCTGGATGGTTACATTCTTGCCGATTTTTGCGGCAGAATCTACATAAGCTAACGGACTTATCATAGTAATTAGCGATTAATGATTAATGATTAGTGATAAATGGTTAGTGATTAGGATTTACTATTTCATTAATCGCTAATCACTAATCACTTATCGCTCATTTTATTCTCTTCCTCCTCCAAGCGCTTGATACAGACTGATGACTGCCTGCATGCTGCTGAAGGTGTCGGATACTTCTGCAAGCTGTGCGCTGAGGTAAGACTGCTCGGCAGACAAGACTTCCAGATAGGTCGACGTGCCTAAGTTAAACAATTCTTTTGTATCTGAGGCAGCTTGGCGGGCAGAATTTACTTGAATAGTGCGTGAAACGGCTTTGTCCTTCTCCATTTGATACAGGTGCAGGGCGTTGCTCACTTCATTTCCGGCATTCAGCAGGGCGGTTTGGAACTGAATCTTAGCCTGCTCCTCTTGTGCCTTGGCTTGTTTCAGACGGGCAATGTTGGCACCGCGATAGAACAAGGGTTGCGTCAGCGAACCGATGGCGGAAGCCAGCAGTTTACCCGGGTTGACGATACCTGCACCGGAGTTATTGGTCCAGCCTCCCGAACCGCTCAATGTAATCTGCGGGTAGAAAGCGGCACGGGCGCTGTTGGTATTATAGTAGCTGGCAGCCAGTGACATCTCGGCAGCTTTCACGTCCGGACGGTTGGATAGCAACTGCAAGGGGATACCTACTGAAAATTCCGTAGGCAGCTGTTGCTCTTCCAGCACACCGCGTGCGATGCTCTGTGCCGGTTGGTGCAACATCAGGCAGAGGGCGTTTTCGGTTTCGCGTATGCTCTGGCGTATGTCGGGCAGTGATGCCATGACTTGAGCGTAGGCAGTGCGGCTCTGCTCTACGGCAGCAGAAGTGGTTCCGTAGATGCCTGCATCTTTCATGGCTTGCACGGTCTCCAGGTTCTTTTTCAGAATCTCGACGGTGCCTTCGGTGATTTGCAGTTGGCGGTCCAGCATCAGCAGGGTGTAGTACATGTTGGCTACGCCGGCGATGACTTGCGTCTGAACGGCTTGTTCGTAGAATTGCGTCTGCTTCAAGCTAACCTTTGCTTGTCGCTTCGGGTTCAGCAGTTGACCGAAGAGGTCGACTTGCCAGCTTGCGGTGACGGGCAGGGAGTAGATTTGTGTAGCCTTTCCCTTGTCCCAGCTGCTGACGGTTCCTTGCGGAGACAAGGCAAGCATCGGAGCATAGGCAAGACGGGCAGACATCAGTGCGGCTTGTGCTTGTTTCACGTTCAAGGCGGCACTGCGCAGGTCACCGTTGTTGGTGAGTGCTTGCTCGATAAGTGTCTGCAGCTGCGGGTCTGTGAACACTTCTCTCCAAGGCAGATTACCGAAGTTGGCCGTATCTGCGGCTAATGTATCGTTCACGGACGCCGTGTCGCGATACAGTCCGGCAGTTGTTATGTCTTCGGGTCTGTCGTATGATTTGTAGATGTGGCAACTGCTCAATAAAGCAGTTGCGCACATCAGGCATATTATTTTCTTCATAATCGCTAATCGTTAATCACTATTTTGTATATTGTTCAATCTCCGGTTCTGCATCCGAGTTGTCCACATCTTCCCATTCCATCGGCTTGAATTTCTCCTGCAAGTACTGGAATGCCACGAACAGTGCGGGCACTATGAAGATTTGCAGAATCATACCGATTAACATACCGCCGATGGCAGACGTACCCAGCGTACGGTTACCGTTGGCACCCGCACCGGAAGCAAACATCAGCGGGAGCAGACCGACAATCATTGCCAACGACGTCATCAAGATAGGACGCAGACGGGCTGCGGCACCCAATACGGCTGCCCAGGTGATACTCATACCCATTCTGCGGCGTTCGAGGGCAAACTCTACAATCAAGATGGCATTCTTGGCCAACAGACCCATCAACATGATGAGGGCAATCTGCATATAGATGTCATTGGACATCGTACCCAGAATCATTTTCAGTGCCGGGATGCTGCCCAATGCGCCTATACCGCCTACAAAGAGGAAGCTACCCAGCAGACCGAACGGCACGGACAGCAATACGGATAAAGGCAGGATGTAGCTTTCGTACTGGGCACTCAGCAACAGATAAACGAATACGAAGCACAATATGAAGATGAGTCCCGTAGTGCTGCCACTCGTTTCGGCCTCTTCACGCGCCATACCTCCCAACTCATAACCGAAACCGGCAGGCAGGTTTTCCTGCGCCACTTCGGCAATGGCTTGCAGAGCCTGACCGGAAGTGTAGCCTGATGCGGGAGCTACCATCACCTTCATGGAGGTGTAGAGGTTGAAACGGCTGATGACGTCAGGACCATATACTTTCTTGATGGAGATGAACTGCGTGATAGGTGCCATCTCGTTGCCGTTGCGCACCTTGATGCTTTGCAGTGTTTCCATATTCTTGGTAGCATCAGGTTCGGCTTGTACCATTACGCGGTACATCTTACCGAAGCTGTTGAAGTTGGAAGCATACAAACCACCGTAATATCCCTGCAAGGTAGTCAAGATATCATTGGGGCTGATGCCTGCTTTCTTACAAGCGGCAGCATCAATGTCCAGCTGGTATTGCGGGAAGTGGGGGTTGAAGGAGGTCTTGGCGGAGTTGATTTCCGGACGCGCTTCCAGGGCAGCAGTATAGTTGTTCACCACGTCGAAGAAGTGGTCCAAATCACCACCCGTCTTGTCCTGCATGTTCAACTCGATGTCGCTTGAAGCCGAGTAACCCGGAATCATAGGCGGCGCGAAGAACAATACCTGCGCTTCCTTGATAATCTTTTGGGCGCGCATGTACAAAGTGGCGTACACAATCGTGGAGTTCTGCATCGTGGAACGTTCTTCCCAGTTCTTCAGCTTGATGATGAGTGAACCGTAGGAGGGGCCTTGACCGCCCAAGAAGCTATAACCTGAGATAACGGTACGTGACTGTACGGCAGGGTCTGCAGCAACCAAGCTGTCCACACGGTTCAAAATCTCTTGTGCGCGTTCTTGTGAAGTGCCCGGAGGCAGTGTCACAGCGCCCATGATGGTACCGGTGTCTTCGTTGGGCACCATACCGGTCGGGGTTATCTGCATGAATACGCCCAACAGTACAATAGAGCCGATAACCAGTCCTGCCGATATCCAGCGTTTCTGGATGAAGAACAGCACTTGTTTCTTATACTTGCCCAGGATACCGTTGTATGAGTCATTGAAGGATTGTTTGAACTTGTCGGTAGTCATACCTGCCAACGCCAGCACACTGATGATAATCATCAAGCTACACAGAATGGGGTGTTCGCTGAAGCTGAACAGACCGAAAATCATGCCCAGGATAGCTACCGTCACGAAGAGCAGTGTAATGCCGGGACGCATCAACCGGCCTATAGAGTCGGCATAACGTGCAATCATAATCTTGCGCGCTTCCTTGGCGGCAACGCCTACACGCTCTTTCAGACTTTCGTGTCCTCCATTATGAGGTTTCAAGAAGATGGCACACAGCGCAGGACTCAAGGTCAGGGCGTTCAGAGCCGAGAAACCGATGGCAATCGCCATGGTCAAACCGAACTGACGGTAGAAAGTACCTGCCGTACCTCCCATGAAGCTCACGGGAACGAATACGGACATCATCACCAACGTAATGGAGACGATGGCACCACCCAGTTCACTCATGGCGTCGATGGAAGCTGTACGGGCCGATTTGTAGCCCTGGTCCAGCTTGGCATGGACGCCCTCGACGACGACGATGGCATCATCGACCACAATCGCAATGGCAAGCACCATGGCCGAAAGGGTCAGCAAGTTGATACTGAAGCCAATCAGTTTCAATACAAAGAAGGTGGCAATCAACGCCACGGGAATGGCGATGGCGGGAATCAACGTGGAGCGCATATCCTGCAGGAAGATATACACTACGATGAACACCAGGATAAAGGCCTCGATCAATGTCTTGATTACCTCATGTATGGAAGCGAAGAGGAAGTCGTTGGCACTCTGTGCAATGTTTATCTTCAAGCCGGCGGGCAGTTTGCTGGAATAGTCGTCCAGTAGGGCCTCGATATCCGAGATGGTCTGCGTGGCATTACTGCCTGCCATCTGGAAAATGATACAACTCACGGCTTTATGTCCGTTTACCATATTGTTGAATCCGTATGACAGACGGCCCAGTTCCACATTTGCTACATCCTTCAGACGGAGTATTTCACCGTTCTCCAAGGCCTTGATGACAATGTTCTCGAACTCCGTAGTCTGTTGCAGACGTCCTTTGTAGCGCAGGGTATACTGGTAGGTTTGGTTACCGCGCTCACCCAACTGGCCGGGAGCCGCTTCGATGTTCTGTTCGCTCAAGGCGGCAACCACATCGTTGGGGATAAGTTTGTATTGGGCCATTACATCAGGTTTCAGCCAGATACGCATGGAGTAGTCTTGTCCCAATACCATGGCATCGCCCACACCGTTGACACGTTTCACCTCAGGGATAAGGTTGATGTTGGCGTAGTTTTCCAGGAACTCGATGTTGTACTGGTCTTTTTCATCATAGATGGAGAATACCATCAACATGGAAGTCTGGCGTTTACGGGTGGTTACACCGATTTTGGTAACTTCGGCAGGCAGCAAGCCTTGCGCCATGGAAACGCGGTTCTGTACGTTCACCGCTGCCATATCGGGGTCGGTACCTTGCTTGAAGTAGATGGAGATGTCGCCCGAACCGCTGTTGGTGGCGCTCGAACTCATATACATCATATTTTCCACACCGTTAATCTGGTCCTCCAGCGGAGCGATAACGGAGTTAAGCACCGTTTGGGCATTGGCACCTTGGTAAGTCGCACTTACCGATACGGTGGGAGGTGCAATGTCCGGGTATTGGGTGATAGGCAAGGTAGCCAGACCAATAACTCCTAAGATTACTATCAGGATGGAAATTACCGTTGATAGTACCGGACGGTTAATAAATCTATCTAATTTCATTTCATGAACAATTAAGGAATTAAAAATTGAAGAATTTTTTTATTTTTTATTCTTTCATTGAAACGCAGTCTGAATATTGCCTTCTTTCTGGTCTTTTAGGGCCTTCTGGTATTCGGCTTCCTTTTCAGCAGGCGTGATGGGCGTGATGGACTGTCCGTCCTTCAGGTTCTGTACCCCTTCGATAACGATTTTTTCGCCTGCTTTCAAACCTTCCGTCACGTAATAATACTTGCCGTCGTCTAAGCTGAACACTTTAACTTCGGTATTTTTCAGCGTGTTGTCCGGTTGCAGTACGAATACGAACTGCTTGTCCTGGATTTCGGTAGTGGCAGACTGTGGAATCATGATGACATCATGCAGCGGGTTGGGGAATACCACATTGCCGGTGCTTCCACTACGCAGCACGTTGTGCTTGTTGGGGAAGAGGGCACGCATGGTTACCGAACCGGTAGTCTGGTCAATGACTCCGCTGATTGTCTCCACGCGGCCACTGTCGGCATACATGGTTCCGTCGATGAGCTGCAACTGTACATTCGGCATCTTTTCCAGAATTTCCTTGGTGCTACCGCCTTCACGAATCTGTGACAAGAGTTGGCGTTCGGTCATGGAGAAGTAGGCGTACATTTCGGAGATGTCGGCAACGGTAGTCAGCGGGCTGGCTACGGAAGGACTAACCAAGCTACCCACGCGGTAGGGAATGCTACCTACTACACCGTCACTGGGGCTGGTTACACTGGTGTATGACAAGTTGTTCTTGGCATTGACCAATTGGGCATTGGCTTGTGCCAGTTGTGCCTTTGTCTGTGCCAGCTGGTTTTCGGCCATTTGCAAATCGTAGTCACTGATGATGTTTTTCTTGTTCAGTTCACGTTTGTTGTTTACAGTCAGTTCTTGTGTGTTTACGGCAGCTTTGGCTGTTTCAACAGCAGCTTTGGCCGAATTTACGGCTGCCTGATACTGTACGGGGTCGATACTGAACAACACTTGTCCTTTGCGCACTGTTGCGCCTTCATCCACGTGCAATTTTGTGATGAACCCACTCACCATCGGGCGGATTTCTACATCTTGTTTACCCTTGATAGTAGCAGGGTAGCTGTTTGTCAAGTTGGCAGTGGTGGTCTTTGCCTCAATCACTGCAAATTCGGGAGCTTTACCCGTTCCTTTGTCGCCTTGTCCGCAACTGCTGAGCAGTGCCAGGCAACATGCCAATAATACTAATCTACTCTTCATACTCTTTTTTGTTCTCTGTATAATTTTATATTCTTCTTTTTTTCGATTCTTGAAAGGCGTTTTTGTGTGTAATTCATGATTTAGAAATAAGGCAGGAAAAAGAAAACTGAATACTCCTATTCAGTTTTCGTCTGCAAAAATATTCTTTTCTTAGTATATAAGGTGTGAAACACTTCCTTTTTTAACTATGTTTCATACATAGATGAGAACGAAAGGACATTTTTTGATTAAAATACTGTAAAGCATACCGCTAATTGGCAGATAACCTTTATTTTTGCAGCATGTTAGAACGTAAACGCCATACTAAAATGAAGCCGCTTTTCCGCAGGTTGTTGGGGGGTGTTGCCATAGCTGCCGCACTGTATTCTTGTGCCAGTGTGGGCCGTATTGAAGGAGGACCTTATGATGAGACTCCTCCGCGTTTTATTTCCGGTACTCCCACGCCCGGCGCACTCCATCACAATAAAAATAAACTTTCCATTGAGTTCGATGAATTTATCAAGCTTGACAAGCCGAATGAGAAGATTGTAATATCCCCTCCGCAGGTGCAGCAGCCCGAAATTAAGTCTAATGGGAAGAAGGTGGTCATCACTCTGCAGGATACATTGAAACCCAATACTACTTATACATTCGATTTTGGTGATGCCATCCAGGATAATAATGAGGGGAATCCCTTGGAGAATTTCTTCTATTCTTTCTCTACGGGCGACCGTCTCGACTCTATGGCTGTGGCCGGTACAGTACTGAATGCGGCCAATCTTGAACCGGTGAAAGGAATGCTGGTCGGTCTGCATGCCAATCTGGCCGACTCCGCTTTTACCAAACTTCCTTTTGAGCGGGTGGGGCGTACGGACAGTCGCGGACGCTTCTCTATCCGTGGAGTGGCTCCCGGCAAGTATCGCATTTATGCCTTGCAGGATGCCGACCAGAATTTTGCCTATTCCCAGCCGACGGAAGTGATAGCTTTTAATGACTCTATCATCATTCCTTCCATGGAAGAGCGCATGCGCCAGGATACGACCTGGATAGACTCGCTGACAGTAGATACGATTGTAGAACGTCAATATACCCACTACCTTCCGGATGATGTTCTGCTGCGTGCTTTCAAGGAGCTTTCCTTCTCGCAACGTTTTTTGAAGGCCGAACGGTTGACTCCGGAGAAGTTTTCGCTCTATTTCACTGCTCCGGCAGACACGTTGCCTTTATTGAAAGGATTGAACTTTAATGAGGAAGATGCGTTTGTTATAGAACAGCCTACCGGCCGGAACGATACGATTCATTATTGGATAAAGGATTCTCTGCTCTATAAGCAGGATTCCCTGAAAATGAGTATCACCTATTTGTATACGGATAGCCTGAAACGATTGGTACCCCGTACCGATACTTTGAATGTGCTGGCGAAGTTGACATACGACAAGCAGCAGAAGCAGAAGCAGGAAGCGAAGGAAAAGGAACAGAAAGAGCGTGAGAAGAAAAAGAAGAAGTTGAAGGAAGGTGAGGTGGAAGAGCCCGAGCCGACGGAATTCCTGGCTGTAGATGTGTATGCCCCTTCTGCAATCGATGTATATGATTATCTTACTCTGTCGTTTACGGAGCCGGTGGCAAGCATAGATACCACCGCTTTCCATCTGAAACTGAAAGTGGACTCGTTGTGGCAGGATATCCCGTTCGACTTTATGCGCGACTCTTTGGACTTGAAGCGTTATAATCTGTTTGCCGAATGGGCACCCGGCGAAAGCTATACATTTGAAGTGGATTCTGCTGCCATACGCGGATTGTACGGGTTGTTCTCCGACAAGATAAAGAAGGACTTCAAGGCCAAGAAGCTGGAAGAGTACGGGCAGATATTCTTTAATGTGCATGGAGCGGACTCTCTGGCTTTTGTGGAACTACTGGACGGTCAGGACAAAGTGCTGCGCACGGTGCCGGTGGTGGATGGGAAAGCCGATTTCTATTTCCTCAATCCGGGCAAATATGGAGCGCGGCTGATAAATGATACGAATGGGAATGGCGTCTGGGATACGGGAAACTATGCCGAGAAGCGCCAGCCTGAAATGGTTTACTATTATCCGATGGTTCTGGAGCTTAAAGCGAACTTTGATTTGACCCAGGAATGGGATATTAAGGCCAAGTCCCTGGATAGGCAGAAGCCGGACGAACTAAAAAAACAAAAACCAGATGAAGACAAGAAAAAGCAAAACAGGAACAAAAATAGCCGCAGTGGCAATAGCAGCCGCAACAGTGGTAGGGGCCATAGCTATTAGGCGGAAGCAATTGTTCATTCTATTAATGGTGGGAGCGGTCTGTTTGGGAACCTCCCAGTCTGTTCAGGCCCAATGTACTGCAAAGAATGAAGCTTTCCAGTCGGGCGAGCATGTCATGTACGATTTATATTTCAATTGGAAGTTCATTTGGAAGAAGGTGGGTCTGGCAAGCCTCACTACCAATGCCACGACTTACCATTCCGAGCCTGCATTTCGCTTTAACTTGCTTTGTGTAGGCAGTAAAAAGACCGATTTTTTCTTCAAGATGCGTGATACGTTGACTTGTTATGTCAGCGATAGGTTGGAGCCGCTCTACTTCCGTAAAGCGGCAGAGGAGGGAAGCCGCCATACGGTGGACGAGGCTTGGTTCTCCTACTCGGACGGACTGGCGAATGTAAAGCAGAGACGCACCTGGCACAATCCCGTGCGTGAGGCTCAGGAGATGGAATACAGTGATAGTCGCTGTATCTTCGATATGTTGAGCATTTTGGCGCAGGCGCGCTCTTATGACCCTAAAGACTACAAGGTAGGGCAGAAGATACTCTTTCCCATGGCCACGGGACGCAGGGTGGAAGAGCAGACGTTGATTTACCGCGGCAAGGAGGAGGTCAAGGCGAATAACGACACCGTTTACCGCTGCTTGGTATTCTCTTTCGTAGAGTACAAGAAAGGTAAGGAGAAGGAGGTCATCACCTTCTTCGTATCCGATGATAAGAACCACCTTCCCATTCGCTTGGACATGTATTTGAATTTCGGTTCGGCCAAGGCATTCTTCAAGAGTGTCCGGGGCAACCGCTATCCGATGACGTCTGTGGTAAGGAAAAAGTGATGTTATCCCCTTTTCTAAATACACTGGATTCGAAAGTGGCAATCAGTTTTCCCTCCTGGTTGGTGACATCGATCTGGTAATATCCGGTGGTGCGGCCGATGTAGCGTTCACGTGCTTCGGCATACAGTACATCGCCCGGTCCGCTGCTGCGCAGGAAGGTGATATTGGACGAAAGAGAGAAGGCCAATGTTCCGTGGGAGTTGGCTGCTGCTGCCAGTGCCAGGTCGGCAAGGGTGAAGATGGTCCCTCCTTGCGTACGGCCTCCTGCATTGAGATGCTCTGCCGTGATAACCAGGCGTGCCTTGCTGTATCCTTCCTTTATTTCTATCAGTTCTACACCTGCATTCGTGGCGAAGCGGTCGTTCTTAAAAAACTCTTGTGCGGTCATGGGGAGTAATGATTAATGTTTAGTGATTAATGATTAATGGGTGGAAAATATGTGCTTCCGGACGCAAAAGTAACGATTTTAGCCATTAATTGAATTATTTAGGCGGGTCAAATCTGTACACTTGCTCTACTTTTGCAGCAGGAAAAATCATAAACTCTTAATAAATAAATCCCTTATTATGAAAACAGTCCTCACTACATTGGGAATCTCCCTCCTTGTATTGGCAGGTTGCGCAGGGCAAAAGCAGGCTGAAAGCAACTTTATCCAAGAAAACATTGATAATGCTGTGGCTCAGGAGACAATTCAGACAGACATTATCGAAAAATCCGGTAAAATCCTTAATCCCCGTACCATTGATAAGGATGGGAACATTGTCTATGTACCTATCGACGATTGGTGTTCCGGCTTCTTCCCCGGTAATATCTGGCATATGTACGAGTTGACCGGTGACCAGAAGTGGCTGCCGCTGGCAGAGAAGTATACCGAGGATTTGGATTCGGTACAATACCTTACCTGGCACCATGATGTGGGCTTTATGATTGGCAGCAGCTACCTGAACGGATACCGTTTTGCGGGTAAGGAGGAGTACAAGCCGGTCATCATACAGACAGCCAAATCATTGTCTACCCGTTTCCGCCCTGCAGCAGGCGTACTTCAGTCATGGGATGCAGACAAGGGGTGGCAGGCTGAACGTGGCTGGAAATGTCCCGTTATCATTGATAATATGATGAACCTCGAACTGCTGTTCGAAGCTTCCAGGCTGTCCGGCGACTCCACTTTCTATAACATAGCCCGGAAGCATGCCGATACGACTATGGCTAACCATTTCCGTGAGGACAACAGCTGCTATCATGTGGTGGATTATGACCCCGAAACCGGTGAAGTCCGTAAGAGACAGACTGCACAAGGCTATGCCGACGAGTCTGCTTGGGCACGTGGACAAGCGTGGGCCTTGTACGGCTATACCATGTGCTATCGCTATACACACGATGCCAAATACCTGGAGCAGGCTGAAAAGGTCTACAACTTTATCTTCAACAACAAGAATCTTCCGGAAGACTTGGTTCCCTACTGGGATTTCGATGCCCCCAATATCCCGAATGAACCTCGCGATGCTTCGGCAGCTGCCTGCACGGCGTCCGCCCTTTACGAGCTGAGTACTTATCTGCCGGATAAGGGATACAAGGAAACCGCCGACCGGATTATGGAAAGCCTCGCTTCTCCTTCCTACCGTGCCAAGGTGGGTACCAACGGCAACTTCATCCTGATGCACTCTGTGGGCAGTATTCCTCACGGTGCGGAGATTGATGTACCGTTGAACTATGCCGACTATTACTTCCTGGAAGGATTGATGCGTAAAAGAGACTTGGAAAAATGAAAACTCAATTAAATATTTTGTTAGGTGGTTTAGGTTTGTTCGCCTTGCAGGGCTGTAAAGCCCCGCAGGCGGAACAATCCGTCCAGCCGAATGTCATTTACGTTTTTCCCGACCAATACCGTAACCAGGCGATGGAGTTCTGGGGCCAGGAAGGTTTTCGCGAGAAAGTGAACTTTCGGAATGACCCGGTGCATACCCCGCGCTTGAATGATTTTGCCCGGGAGTCAGTGGTGTTGACATCTGCCATGAGCAACTGCCCGTTGAGCAGTCCCCACCGTGGTTCTCTGTTGACGGGAATGTATCCTAATAAGAGTGGTATTCCATTGAATTGCAATTCGAGCCGTCCCATCAGCTCTCTGCGTGAGGATGCTGTGTGTGTGAGTGATGTTTTCTGCAATGCCGGATATGACTGTGCCTACTTTGGCAAACTGCATGCCGACTTTCCTACCCCCAACGACCCCGAACGTCCCGGACAGTATGTGGAAGACCGTGTACCTGCATGGGATGCCTATACGCCGAAAGAACGTCGTCATGGGTTCAATTACTGGTATTCTTACGGTACCTTTGACGAACACAAGAATCCGCATTACTGGGATACGGAAGGCCGTCGCCACGACCCGCGCGAGTGGTCACCGTTACACGAATCGGGCAAGGTGGTGTCTTATCTGAAGAACGAGGGGAATGTACGCGACCCGAAGAAACCTTTCTTCATTATGGTAGGTATGAATCCTCCCCATAGTCCGTACCGTTCTTTGGACGACTGTATGGAGGAAGATTTCAATCTCTATAAAAACCAGCCTCTGGACAGCTTGCTCGTCCGTCCGAATGCCGACTCCAAGATGCTCAAGGCAGAGAGTGCACGATACTACTTTGCTTCTGTGACGGGTGTCGACCGTGCTTTCGGTCAGATACTCGATGCCTTGAAGGAACTCGGACTGGACAAAAATACCATTGTCGTGTTTGCCTCCGACCATGGAGAGACCATGTGCAGCCAGCATACGGAAGACCCGAAGAATTCCCCATACTCCGAGTCCATGAACGTTCCTTTCCTGGTGCGTTTTCCCGATAAGATTAAGCCCCGCGTGGACGACTTGATGCTTTCCTCGCCGGACATCATGCCTACCTTGTTGGGTCTTGCCGGTCTTGCCGACTCCATTCCGGCCGAGGTGCAGGGCCGCAACTATGCACCGCTTTTCTTCGATGAAAAGGCGGATATTGTCCGTCCTACCGGCGCTCTCTACATCCAGAACCTGGACGGTGAGAAGGATGCGGAAGGCATGGTCCGTTCCTACTTCCCTTCGTCGCGCGGCTTTAAATCGGCGCGCTACACGCTGGCGCTCTACATTGACCGCGAAAACCATAAGCTGGTCAAAAGTTTGTTGTTTGACGATGAAAAGGATCCGTATCAGATGAATAACCTTTCTTTGGAAGAAAACCAAGAAGTCGTAAAAGACCTTTGCGCAGAGATGGGCAAAGTGTTGAAAGAGATTGATGATCCTTGGTATAAGGAAGGTATCTTGAAGGATATGATACCTTATTGATTGGAAATGGGTTATAGATAATCCTCCATAAATTGCTTGAACGTTTTTTGCGACCCGCTTCGACTGATAGTGAACTATTTGTCGGAGCGGGTTGTTTGATTCAGAGTGGAATAAATTACCAATACGTATTAAGTAAATGATGGAGATGAAGTATAGACTATGGGCTTGTTTGTTGTTTTTGCCGATGGTCCTTTGGGCGTCCGGGCGTCCGAAAGTGGCTGTCGTACTCAGTGGGGGTGGCGCCAAAGGGACGGCGCATATCGGTGCTCTGAAAGTAATTGAAGAAGCGGGTATCCCTATAGATTATGTGGTGGGCACTAGTATGGGGGCCATTGTGGGCGGTTTGTATTCTATCGGATATACCCCGCAGCAATTGGACAGTATGGTGAATGCCCAGAACTGGAAATTCTTGCTCTCGGATGCCCCCAATCCTAAGGATGTGTTGCTGGATGACCGGTTGAAGTCGGAGCGCTATGTACTCTCCATTCCGTTTTCTTTGAAATCTGCCGCTGTTTCGGATGCGGGTATCATAAAAGGGAAGAACCTGGCACGTTTGTTCTCCACGTTGACAGAAGGTTACCAGGATTCTGTGGATTTTAGCCGTCTTCCTATTCCATTTGCCTGCGTGTCGGAAAATCTGGTGAATGGCAGCGAAGTAGTGTTCCATGAGGGAATACTGGCCACTGCCATGCGTTCCAGCATGTCCATTCCCGGTGTGTTTGCTCCGGTAGACCTGGATGGAATGGTGTTGGTGGACGGTGGAATGGTGAATAACTATCCGGTAGATGTGGCGCTTGCCATGGGGGCCGACTACATTATCGGGGTGGATGTACAGAGTCCGCTGCTTAAGGCTTCCGAGCTGAAATCGGTGAAAGACATCTTCGGGCAAATCATTAATCTGCAAGGAGAGAAGAAATACCGTGAGAATCTGCGTAATACCGACGTGTTGATAAAGGTGGATGTCACCGGCTATTCGGCTGCAAGTTTCACCAAAGAGGCCATCGACACTTTGATGGTGCGGGGAGAGCGTGCTGCCATGGACAGTTGGGACGGACTGCTTGCCCTGAAACGGAAGCTGGGACTTGCAGAAGATTATCAGCCTCGCCGCCCGGGACCTTTCCGCTTGCCCGGCGCGGCTGTTGATAGGGAGATTCCCGTTGATTCCCAAATAGCCGCCCCTGCTGTACGGGAGAACAAGCTGAATGTCGGTTTTCGTTTTGATACGGAAGAACTGGCGGCGTTGCAGGCAAATACGGACTTCTATTTCGGCCGGCAGCGGGAGTCGCTGGTCAGCCTCACCGCCCGTCTGGGCAAGCGTACACTGGCACGACTCGGATATAGTTATCAGTGGGACGGTGGATGGCAGGCAGGACTTGCCTATCAGTTCGACTATAAAGATATGAATATTTATAATGAAGGCAAACGGGCGCTGGATTTGACTTTTACACATCAGCTGGTCCGTATGGGGGCGGCGAAGGACTGGAACAATATCCAGGTCAGTTTGGGCATTGACTTTGATTACTATCACTATCATGATTTGCTGTCGCTCGACCCGTTGGCTTCGGCACTGTTTGAGAATTCGTCCTTATTCAGTTACTTTGCCGGACTTGTGTTCAACAACTTGAATGAGAGGAGCGCCCCTACAAAAGGCATGTCGTGGGCGGTATCCTACCATCTCTATACGGATAACCTCTTCCAGTATAAAGACAACAATCCTATTTCTGTTTTCGATGCCCGTTGGCAGGGATGTTTCTCTCCGTCGAGTAAGCTCACTGTCACTCCTTCGTTTTATGGACGCGTATTGTCCGGAAGCGATAATTATCCTTTTGCCATCATCAATATGGTGGGGGGGACCATACCGGGGCGCTATATGCCACAGCAGATACCGTTTACGGGCATCAACCGTGCGGAACTGTCACAAGCCGCATTGCTGGTTGCAGGGCTGAACCTCAGACAGCGTATCTTGAAAAACCAGTATATATCAGTGATGGGCAGTTATGGGCGAAACTCCGGGAAGTTTCATCAGATTCTTGACTCTTCCGAATCGGTTGATATGGCAGGGGTAGGCATCGGCTATATGTACAAGAGTTTTCTGGGACCAGTGGAGATACAATTGAATTGGTCCAACCAGACGAAGAAAGTAGGGTGGTATGCCGGATTCGGATTCGTATTCTAACAGGGATGTATCAAAATACACAATCACCATAGGATTATACAGATTTTATTTTTCAGTTAAAAGAACAGAAGAACAAGAGAGAGAAATATGTTCTTTTGTTCTTCTGTCTAAAACTTACCCCAATCTGTATGATTCTGTGGTGAGTTATGATACCTTCGTTATTTATTCAGCTTCCATTCGCTTCCGTCCTTACCGTCCTTAATCTCGAAACCGAGCGCGGTGAGTTCATTGCGGATTTTGTCGGATGTAGCCCAATCTTTGTTGGCTTTTGCCTTTGAACGCTCTTCCAATAGCATGTCCACTACCTTGCCGAAGGCGGCTTCACGCTCTTCGTTGGAGGCGTTGTCTTCTTGTAATCCTAAGATGTCGAAGCAGAAGAGGTGGAAGGTTTCCTTCAATTCTTTCAGGTCTTCGGCTGTGATGGAATCGTTTCCAGCTAGGATATTGTTTACCATCTTGGCGCCGTCGAAGAGGTGGGCGATGACAATCGGTGAGTTCAAGTCATCATTCATGGCTTCGTAACACTTGGCACGCAGGGATTTCACGTCTATGGTGGAGGTTGCAGCAGGGGTAATCTTGTCTAGTCCATGTACAGCATCCATCAGTCTTGCCAATCCCTTTTCGGCGGCTTGCAGAGCTTCGTTGCTGAAGTCTACCGTACTGCGGTAGTGGGCTTGCAGGGTGAAGAAGCGGATGGTCATTGGGCTGTAGGCTTGCTCCAGCATGGGGTGTGTGCCTTTGAAGAGCTCTTCCAATGTGATGAAGTTACCGTAAGACTTACCCATTTTCTGTCCGTTCACGGTCAGCATGTTGTTGTGCATCCAATAATGTACCATATCTTCCCCTTGGGAAGCTACGGATTGTGCAATCTCGCATTCGTGATGCGGGAAGATAAGGTCCATGCCGCCACCATGAATGTCGAAGTGCTCGCCCAAGTATTTCTTTCCCATGGCTGTACATTCGGCGTGCCAGCCGGGGAAGCCGTCGCTCCACGGGGAAGGCCAACGCATGATGTGTTCCGGTTGCGCACATTTCCAGAGGGCAAAGTCTGCGGGGTTGTGCTTCTCGCTCTGTCCGTCCAGTTCGCGGGTGGTGTTGAGAACATCATCCAGGTTGCGTCCGGAGAGCTTGCCGTAGTGATGGTCCTTATTGTATTTTTCTACATCGAAATAAACGGAACCTTCACTTTCGTAGGCATATCCGTTCTTCAATATCTCCTTTACAAGTTCTATCTGTTCGATGATGTGGCCGCTGGCATGTGGCTCGATACTGGGAGACAGCACATTCAATGCATCCATCGCCTTATGATAGCGGTTGATGTAGTACTGTGCCACTTCCATTGGTTCCAGTTGTTCCAGACGGGCTTTTTTCGCAATCTTGTCTTCACCTTCGTCGGCATCGTGCTCCAGATGGCCCACGTCGGTAATGTTGCGGACATAGCGCACCTTGTAGCCGATGTGCGTCAGGTAGCGGAACAGCAGGTCGAAAGTGATGGCAGGGCGTGCATGTCCCAAGTGCGGGTCACCGTACACGGTCGGTCCGCAGACATACATGCCTACATGCGGTGCATGCAGCGGTACGAACAGCTCTTTTTTTCTATTTAAAGTGTTGTAAATGGTCAGTTGATGTTCCATAACAGTTGATTATTAGTTCTTTTAGGAGTACAAAGGTATAATAAATCTGTGAAAATCTATAATGATATTCCTGTCTCTTATACACATCTCCGAGCCCACGAGACGTAGAGGAATCTCGT